>VOFJ01002810.1_pt1 | contig 44915 bp, 67 predicted proteins | sample 5384081 | NCBI WGS metagenome assembly VOFJ01 (sample SAMN12384729, study PRJNA508395) | human gut metagenome | isolation source: healthy gut I | host: Homo sapiens
CTGAGGAGATTCCGTCGCAAAAGGTATACGAAGACGACACGGTTCTGGCCTTTCGGGATATCCATCCCCAGGCCCCTGTTCACATTTTGGTGATTCCCAAGGAACACATCGAAAGCGCCGCCTGCATCACTGCCTCCAACAGCGCGGTGGTGGCCCACTGTATGGAAGTGATTGCCCAGCTGGGCAAGGAGCTGGAGGGTGGCTTCCGGGTGGTGAGCAACTGCGGCCCCAACGCCGGGCAGACGGTGCCCCATCTGCATTTCCACCTGCTGGGCGGCCGTCCGCTGCCCCTGGAGATGGCGTAAGGGAAAGAGAGGCATGATTATGGCAACGGATTTGAAGCCCAACGAGGGCAAAAAGGGAGTCATTGAGGTGGACGGGGTGCAGTACCTCCGCCTGCCCATTCCCACCCACCTGATCACCGACCAGGACAACATCTGCGATGTGGCCCAGCAGTACGGCGCGCCCTTGCTGCAGCCTGGGGATGTGCTGTTCATCTCGGAAAAGTGCGTGGCCTGTACCCAGAAGCGGGCCATTCCCATGGAGGAGATTCACCCCCGGAAGCTGGCCTACACCCTGAGTAAATACGTCACCAAGACGCCCCATGGCATTGGCTTGGGTATGCCGGAGACCATGGAGTATGCCCTGCGGGAGTGTGGCACCCTGCGGATTCTCTTTGCCGCCTTTGTTTCCGTCATTGGCAAGAAGGTGTTCCGGAAAAAGGGCTGGTTCTACAAGGTGGCAGGCTACAAGGCCCGCTCCATCGACGGCCCGTGCCACAACACGATCCCGCCGTACAACCACTATGTGGTGCTGGGACCGGTGAACCCCGACCAGGTGGCCCGGGATATCAAGGCTCGCATTGGCTTTGAGACCTGCATCGTGGACATCAACGACCTGGAGGGTCAGATTCTGGGCGTTTCCTCCAAGGCCTTGGACAAGCACCTCTATGCCCGGATTTTGAAGGACAATCCCCTGGGGCAGGACGACCAGCAGACTCCCCATGGGCATCATCCGGAAGCTTTAAATGCACACGCCCCCGCGTACATGTTGGCAGTACCCGGGGGCGTGATGGATTTTGACGGAAAAACCCAAGGATTTTTTCGGCAAACTGAACAGGGCGCGCAAAGCTGCGCGCCCTGTCAAACCCCCGCTTTAGCCGTGCACACCCGTTTATAACCTGCACAAAAGGGCAGGTGGGTTGCCGCTCTTGCATGTTCACTGCTTCCAACGTCCACCGATCGTCTCGGCGCCGGCGGGAGGCCTGCAATCCAATGAAGAAGTCCTGCATCCCGAAAATAAACTGTGGGTTTAAATGGATGCGTCACGAACCAAGCAGGGAGGGATATGAAGTTGTCTCAGGATTCCTGGTCCTCTTCGTCCTCATAGAGCTGATCCATCATCAGCTGGTAGACGGCCTCCAGCTCCTCTGTGTCCGTAATGGCGGAGAGAATGGGGCTCGCCCTCTTCCTCGTCGGCCCGGAGGAGGCTCACTTCCAGCTCCTCCGGCTCCTCCTCAGAATCCATGGCAGGAACCACAGCCAGATAGTGGGCGCCCTGGTAATCCAGCTCGGAGAGAATCTCCAACTCGTACTCGACGCCGTCTTCATCGGTGATGGTAATAAAATCAGAACCGAAATCTTCCATCTTGTGCAATCCTCCCAGCCCCTGACGGGCAGGGGTTTTTGGTACCATTATAGTAACCGTTTTTGCCTGAAAAATCAAGAGGAAATCTGTGCTAGGAGCAATAATCTTCCAGGGCCTTGGTTAGGGGTAGTCCTCTGGCAGAGAGATCCCCTCTTTCAGGGCCTTTTGATCCGCCGGAGGCAGTGCCGAGACCGGCATATCCGTAATGAGCCAGGGTTGGGGATCCTCGTCCCGCCATATGGCCACATACCCCCGGGAGATGCCCAGGAGGTATCCCGCCAGGCACACAAGGGCCAGGCGTTTGTTCCACCGTTTCAATCCAAATCACCTCGCAGACAGTTTTCCCCAACCGCCCCCAAAATATCAGCCCCGCCGGAAAAGACGGCAGGCGCCGGACTGGCAGACGGCGGAGCTGACAGCCTCTGCTGCGATGAAAATCTGGCTGGGAATCAGGAGCTTTCCTGATTTCCAGCCAGAAATGCTTAGATCAAGCCAGGAATGCGGCGGTTTGATGCCGCATATTCGCGGGCCCGGCTTATCCCTTCGCTTGGAGATATGCGTCAATGGCCGAAGCGCCCTTCTTGCCGGCGCCCATGGCCAGGATGACGGTGGCCGCGCCGGTGACGGCGTCGCCGCCGGCATAGACCCCGTCGCGGGTGGTCATCTGGTCTTCGTTGACGATCAGGCAGCCCTTCCGGTTGGTGTCCAGACCGGGAGTGGTGGACCGGATCAGGCGGGTTGGGGCTGGTGCCCAGGCTCATAATAACCGCGTCCACGTCCAGCACAAACTCGCTGCCCTCAATGGCGATGGGACGACGGCGTCCGGAGGCGTCCGGCTCGCCCAGCTCCATGCGCACGCACTTGATGCCGTTCACGCGGCCATCTTCGCCGCCCAGAATCTCCACGGGGTTGCACAGGGTCTTGAACTCGATGCCCTCCTCCTTGGCATGATGCAGCTCTTCCAGACGGGCGGGCATTTCGGCCTCACCACGGCGATAGACGATGTACACATGCTCCGCGCCCAGACGCTTTGCGCACCGGGCGGCGTCCATGGCCACGTTGCCGCCCCCGACGACAGCCACCGCCTTGCTCCGGATGATGGGCGTGTCGGCCTCCTCGGTGTAGGCCTTCATAAGGTTGATTCTCGTCAGGTACTCGTTGGCGGAGAACACGCCCTGGAGGGCTTCGCCCGGGATGTGCATGAACATGGGCAGGCCCGCGCCGGAGCCGACGAACACGGCCTTGTAGCCCATCCCGAACAGTTCGTCAATGGTGAGAACCTTGCCGATGACCATGTTGGTCATCACTTCGACGCCCTGCGCTTCCAGCTTCCTGACCTCGTTGGCCACGATGGCCTTGGGCAGACGGAACTCGGGGATGCCGTAGACCAGCACGCCGCCGGCAGTGTGGAGCGCCTCGAACACGGTAACGGCATAGCCCTTCTTGGCAAGGTCGCTGGCGCAGGTCAGACCGGCAGGGCCGGAACCCACCACGGCGACCTTGATGCCGTTGGAAGGGGCCTTCTCTGGCATGGTGTTCACATGCTCCCGGTACCAGTCCGCCACAAAGCGCTCCAGGCGGCCAATGGCCACCGGCTCGCCCTTGACGCCCCGAACGCACTTGCTCTCGCACTGGCTCTCCTGGGGGCAGACCCGGCCGGACACGGCGGGCAGGGCGTTGGTAGAGGTGATGATCTCATAGGCCGCCTGGAAGTCCCCCTCCGCCACCTTGGCGATGAACTCGGGGATGCGGACGTTGACGGGGCAGCCCCTCCACGCACTTGGGCTTCTTGCAGTTCAGGCAGCGGCCTGCTTCTTCCATGGCCTGTTCGGCGGTATAGCCCAGGGCCACCTCTTCAAAGTTCCGGGCGCGGACCTTGGGGTCCTGCTCCGGCATGGGGGTTTTAGTCAGAGTCATATTTGCCATTGCAGCTTCCTCCTTCTCAAATCAGGGCCTTGCCCATGGACTCAATGCGGCAGACGTGCTCTTTGGAGACTTGGGCCTCCCGGTCCCGGTAGACACTGTTCCGGCTCATGAGCTCGGCGTAGTCCACCTGGTGGCCGTCGAAGTCGGGGCCGTCCACGCAGGCGAACTTGGTCTCGCCGCCGACAGTGACGCGGCAGCCGCCGCACATGCCGGTGCCGTCCACCATGATGGGGTTCAGGGAAACCATGGTATGCACGCCGAAGGGCTCGGTGGTCTTGCAGACAAACTTCATCATGGGCACGGGGCCGATGGCCAGCACCTCGTCGTACTGGCGGCCGGATTCCAGCAGCTGCTGGAGCTTTACGGTGCCGAAGCCCTTCTCGCCGTAGGAGCCGTCGTCGGTCATCAGGTACAGGTTGTCCGCGCAGGCACGGAACTCGTCTTCCAGGATGACAATGTCCTTGTTCCGGAAGCCTACAATCACATCCACCTCACAGCCGGCTTCCTTGAAGCCCACGGCGGAGGGCAGGGCAATGGCGCAGCCTACGCCGCCGCCTACCACGCAGACCCGCTTCTTGCCCTCGGTGTTTGGTGGGCTTGCCCAAGGGGCCTACAAAGTCGTGGATGTAGTCGCCTTCCTTCAGCGCACCCAGGGCGTTGGTGGAGAAGCCGACCTTCTGGGAAGATGATGGAGACGGTGCCCTTCTCCCGGTCATACCCGGCGATGGTCAGAGGCACCCGCTCTCCCTGCTCGTCTACCCGGAAGATGATGAATTGGCCAGCCTTGGCTTTCCTGGCAACAAAGGGGGCCTCAATCTCCATGAGGGTAACGGCAGAATTCAGCTCTTTCTTTCGGACGATCTTATACATAATCCTGATCCTTTCATTTCTGGATTTGGGGACGTAGAAAGCGGGCAGGGGAAGGCTACCCACACCATTCCATTATAAGCGATTGGATATGCTTTGTCAAAATGTATTTCCCAGAAAGCGGCAAAATCCCAGGCCATTTTTTCTTCCAGGGCCGCAAAATATAGACTGCGGCCAGGAGAGGGCAAATTTCATGATATGTTTGCCAATTCTCACAAAAAGCGTAAGATTCTGGTAAAAAAAGTAGAGACAGGCAGTAGCGCGTTTCCGGAGCTTGTGGTATGATAATTCAAACAGTCACCCTACACGCTGCCAAACGGCAGGAACAAAAAAGGAGGATGTATATGAACACACACACCCGGAGCAGATTCCTGGCGTGGCTGCTGCTGGTGGCCATGGTTTTGACCATGCTGCCCACAGCGGCCTTTGCTGCGGAGGCTGCAACCTATACCAAGGTGGACGTCACCTCGGCGGAGGACGTGACTGCTGGACAGTACCTGATTTACGGTACCAGCAGCCAGGCGACAGATAGCGGCGCAACCGCGGCCTTTATGTCTACTGCCGGATCTACCGGCACCCGGTTGATGTCGTCTGATTTGACCGTCACGGATGGACAGGTCAGTACCGATGACGCCAATTGCATCTGGCGCTTGATTGCTGCTGAGGGCGGCTTCTATGTGCAGAATGCAGGCAACGGCAAGTACCTGTACTATGGCACGAAAACCGGCAACAACATCTATCAGACTGAAAATCAGGCGGAGGCAGGCGTATGGACCGTCATGAACCACGACGGCGTCTGGACTCTGCAGGAGGTTGCCTCCCAGCGGCAGCTGAGCTGCAACCGGTTTGGCAGTGCAGGCAGCTATTACCTGGGGTTTTCCTCCTATGCTTCCAGCAGCTCCACGGCAAAGGAGTCTGGAGTTTTTCCGTCTCTCCGGTGACGCGCCGGACCCCGTGGACCCCACAGATCCTGTGGACCCCACCGATCCCACGGAGCCGGAGGAGCCGGTGCTGTCTGCAGGGGACCATGTGGTCATTTACAACCCGGCCAATGGGAAGGCCCTGTCCACCAGCTATACGGGCTTCTACAACAAGGGCACCGATGTGACTCTCTCCGGCGGCGTACTGTCCGGCTTCCCGGCCAGCGACGTGTGGACGGTGGGCGTGGACGGGGACGGCAACTATACCTTCTCCACAGCAGACGGCAAGAAGCTCTCCATGGGGGCGGAATATACCAGTACCCCCTTGGATGATGTAAACACCGGCTGGAAGGTGCTTCCCGCCGCCACGGAAGGGTGCTACTACATCCAGAACGCCGTTCGGGGCAACTACCTGGAGTGGTACGGCGCAAAGGACAACTGGAGCTCCTACACCCGCGTCACTGACGAGGCCCTCTTTGCCCAGGCGTTCTACAAGGTGGAGCTGAAGCAATACGCCAAGCGGAGCGATGCGGTGGCCGATGGGGACCGGCTGGTGGTCTATTATGACAAGGACGGCCTGGTGATGTCGGATACCGCCTCCGGCAACAAGCTGACCGGCGTGGCTGCCGCCCTCCAGGGGGGATTTCCTGGAGGTGACGGAGGGTATGGCTGTGCTGACGGCCAAGCTGGACGAGAACGGCCATTACACCTTCACCAATGCTGCGGGCCAGTACCTCATCACGGGGGCGACGGGCAACAGCCTGACCTTTGGGGACGCTCCTTCTGATTACAGCCTCTGGACCTTGAAGACAGTGACAGGTGGCTTCCACATTGTGAGCGTCAACGCCCAGTACAATGGAAATGCCCAGGCCCTGGAGGTTTATAACAGCCTATTCACCACCTTCGCGGAGAAGGACAACGACTATTACCGCTTCAACCTCTACAAGCTCACCGACGAGCAGCCCACCGGGGAAAGCGGCCTGCCCTCTGCCGGGGATTCGGTTGTGATTTTCAACCAGTCTGCCCAGGGCGTTCTGTCCACCCAGGACGGCAACACGGAAAGCCCCTCTTTGAACAACGCCGCCGCCACGGTGGCAGGGGCGCCGCCACGGCGGCCAACGGGGGGCTTGGTGTTCACCGTGGAGAAAAAACGGGGCCTATTACCGCTTTGTCAACGAGACCTTCGGTTATCTCTGCTCCAATGGCACAGGGAACAACGCCTTTTACCAAAAGGAGGCCAGCGAGGACGCCGACTGGACTCTGGCGGCGTACAACGGCGGCTACACCATGGAGAGCCGCACCGCCAAGTTCAACGGCAAGTACGCCCAGTATCTGGAGTACTACGCCGGGGCCTATAAGACCTACAGCATGTACAATGTGACGGACAAGGACATCTACACCTTCCACTTCTATCCCTGCGCCAACACCGGGCTCACTGGCGGTGTGGTCAATGAACCTACGGTGCAGTTTGGCGCTCTCACCGATGCCTATGTGGGCCAGGCCTATACCCTGACCTTTACCGTGGACGCAGTCTTTGGCGTTCAGGAGCTTCGGGCTTCCCTGAACGGGACGGACCTGGCCTGCACCGAGGCAGCAGGGGTCTATACCCTGGAAATCCCCGCCGCCTCCGTGGCAGGGGGAGAGCCCAGGTGGTGGTATCGGGAACGGATACCCGGGATGTGGCGTTTACTGCCACGGCCAACATCTCTGTGAAGGATGAGCCGGTGATTACAGGCCTCACTCCCGCCGCCGGAAGCCAGACCGGGGAGAACAAGCGCCCGGTCATCTCCGCTGCCATTGCCAACGCCGGAGAGAACCCCAGGGTGGAGATGACCGTGGCCGGGGCTGCTGTGGATGCGGTCTATGCCAATGGAACGGTCACCTATACCCCGCTGGAGGACCTGACAGAGGGCCGCACCAGCGTCACCGTCACGGTCACCCGGGCAGATGGCAAAGCTGCCGCCAAGACCTGGTCCTTCACTGTGGGCGTGGCTGCACAGCAGCTGTATTTTGGCCAGCTTCACTCCCCACACCACCTATTCCGATGGCTCCGGCAGCCTGGATACGGCGCTGGAGTATATTGCAAACCTGCCGGAGAGCGCCAACATCGATTTTGTGGCCTTCACCGACCACTCCAACTTACTTTGACACCACCGGCGCCGCCAACCCCGAGGGCGCCCTGTACGACATGAGCCTGGCTACCGCTTACAGCCAGAATCTCTGGTCCGAGTTCAAGGGCAAGGTAGCGGACTTTAATGCCACCCACTCCGACGTCATTGCCCTGGGCGGCTTTTGAGATGACCTGGTCCGGCGGCCCCGGCCACATCAACACCTTCAACACCCCCGGCATCGTCTCCCGCAACAACGCCACCCTCAACAACAAAACGGCGGATGCCGGTATGAAGGCCTATTACAGCCTCCTGAGCCAGCCGGAGGGGGCGGATTCCATCAGCCAGTTCAACCATCCCGGCAACACCTTCGGCAATTTCTCCGACTTCAGCTATTGGGACGCCCTCATCGACAGCCGCATTTTCCTGGTTGAGGTGGGCAACGGCGAGGGCGCCATCGGCTCCTCCGGCTACTATCCCAGCTATGAGCAGTACATCATGGCGCTGGACAAGGGCTGGCATCTGGCTCCCACCAACAACCAGGATAACCACAAGGGCCGCTGGGGCAACGCCAACGACGCCCGTGACGTTATCCTGACTGACAACTCACCGAGAAGGGCATCTACGAGGCCATCCGGGCCCTGCGGATGTACGCCACCGAGGATAAGAACCTGGAGCTGGGCTACACGGTCAACGGTCTGCCTTTGGGCTCTGTCATCGAGGAGGCCCCCTGAGGCCCTGGAGCTGAATGTACAGGTCTCCGATCCGGACGCTTCGGACTCCATCTCCAAGGTGGAGGTCATTGTCAACTCCGGCAAGACCGCCTATACCTGGGATGATCCCGCTGTCCTGGCCACCGGGGAGCTTGCCTGCACCCTGGAGCCTACCTACAGCTACTATTACATCCGCGTCACCCAGGGCGACGGCGACCTGGCCGTTACGGCTCCCGTATGGGTGGGCGAGACCCCTGAAGCTGGGGATCTCCAGTGTGGCATGCGGGACCTCCACTCCGGTCACCGGCGAGGAGCTGGAGAGCTCACCACCACCCTCTTCAACAGCGAGGCCACAGACGCCAAGGTCACCTATGTGACGTATACCACCGATGGCTCCGTGGTCCTGGGCCCGATACCACCGGCTATACGGTGCCCGCCTCCGGCTCCCCAGACCGTCACCTTTGCCTACACGCCCACTGCCGCCAAGGTCATGACCGTCACCGTGACCGTGGGCATGGAGCTGGAGGGCGTGGAGTATGAATTCACCATGGACGTGGAGCTGGATGTACTGAACGCCGAAAAGCTTCTGTATGTGGGCATCGACGCCTCCCACTACAACGAGTATGTGGCCGGTAACTACAAGGATTCCATGGGCAACTTCGGCAACCTGGCTGCCGGGTACTCCCTGCGCACCGTGGAGCTGAAAACCAGGGAAGATCTCATTTCCGCCTGCAGCAACAGCAAGTACAAGATGCTGATCCTCACCGCCCCCCTCCCGCCGGGACGGTACGGCTCTGCGGGACCCCTACGCCACCTATTTCCTGACGACGAGATTGCGGCCATTGTCCGGTTCAATCAGGCCGGCGGCGCCGTGGTTCTGGCTGGCTGGTCGGATGACTACGAGAGCTATGCCCCCTTCCCGGCGGAGGATCACATGGCGGCGCAGCAGAACAAGGTGCTGCAAGCCCTGGGCTCTTTCTTCGCATTGCCGACGATGCCACCCATGACGACAAACTCAACGGGGGGCCAGTCTCAGCGGCTGTACTTCAGCACCTACAACTGGGACAGCTTCCTCCTGGAGGGGGTGGAGTGTGACAGCGATCATCCCAATAACAGCATGTATTCTCAGCTGTTCAGCCAATACGGCGGCGCGTCCATCTATGTGGTGGACCAGGAGGGGAACCCTGCTTCTACTGTCCCCGGCACGGTGACCCCGGTGGTCTATGGCCACGCCAGTACGTATTCCAAGGACTCCGACAGCGACGGATTGGGAGGCAGCGATGTTCCCAAGTATCCGGTGGCGGAGGGAGACAGCCGCCTCATGGTGCTGGGTACGGAGGAGCTTCCCGGGCGGGGCCTCATCATAGTTTCTGGCGCAGCCTTTATGAGCAACTTTGAGGTCCAGGCCACGATTTCGGACTCCAACGCCGAGAAGAATTACTCCAACTACAACATCTGTGAGAATCTGGCCCGGTACTTGAATCCGGTTACGATCACAGACATTGCCACGGTTCAGAAGCAGACGGACAAGGGCTATAAGTTCACCATTCAGGGTGTGGTCACCTCCAATGCCTCCGGCTTTGATAAGGACACCGCCTTCTTTGACTGCATCTACGTCCAGGATGATACGGCTGGTATCTGCTGCTTCCCTGTGGCGGGGGAATACCAGATTGGAGATGTGGTGCAGATCACCGGTACCACCGACTTCTACCAGGGGAGATGGAGCTGCAGGTGACAAGCATCCAGAAGCTGGATCACACCCAGCCGGTGACGCCCCGGAAGGTTACGGCGCAGGAAATCAACGACCGAAGGGTGCTGGGTAGCCTGGTCACCCTGGAGGGTACGGTGGAGAGCTTTGAGCTGGCCAACGGTCTGGTTCAGACCATCCTGGTGAAGGATGAGCAGGGGAACACCGCCCGGGTCTTCATTGACGGTTACATCACCACGTCTCAGGATGTGGAAAACCTGAAGGTGGGTTGCGCCATCTCTGCCACAGGCCTGGCTTCCTATGACGATACCTTTAACGCTCCTGAGGGACCCTTCCCCCGGATTCGGATTCGAAACCGGGCCGACGTGGTTTGCTCCGACCGGGGCAACCAGGAATTAGAGGACCTTCTGGCCGCCGCTGAAGCTGCCAAGCGGGCCGCAGAGGACGCGCAGGAGAAGGCGGAGGAAGCAAGAATCGCCGCAGAGGAGGCCCAGAAGGCCGCCGAGGCCGCCGCCGGCTCTGCTGCCGATGACAAGGAAGCCGCCGAGGCAGCCAAGGCCGCTGCGGAGGCGGCCAGGAACAGGCCAAGCTGGCCGAGGCCGCCGCCAGGGCCCGCTCAGGAGGCGGCAGAAGCTGCAGCCAAGGCTGCCGAGGAATCGAACCAGGCGGCAGCCAAGGGAGGCGGGGAAGGCCGCCGAGGAGGCCCAGAAGGCCGCCCAGGAAGCCGCCAACGCCGCCAAGTCCGCCAGGGAGGCGGCCGAGGCTTCCGAGGCCGCTCAGACCGCCCAGGACAAGGCGGAAGAGGCCCAGAAGGCTGCCAAGGAAGCTGCCGAAGCGGCTGCCCAGGATAAGACCGCTGCCGAGGCGGCCCGTGTGAAGGCCGAGGAGGCCCAAAAGGAGGCGGAAGCCGCCCGGGACGCTGCTGAAGAGGCAAAGGATGCGGCAAACGCCGCCCGGGAGGCCGCAGAGGCGCACAATCTGGCTGCAGCGGAGGAGGCCCGGAAGGCCGCTGAAGAGGCTACGCAGGCTGCAATCTCCGCTGCGGAAGCGGTGGAAAGCGCCAAGCTGGCCGCTCAGGCTATGGTGAAGGCCCAGGTGGCCCAAGCTGCCGCCGAGGAGGCTGCCCGGGTAGCCAAGGAGGCCCAGGAGAAGGCGGAAGAGGCCCAGAGGAAGGCGGAGGAAGCCGCGGACTCCGCTGCTGAGGACAAGGAAGCCGCCCAGAAGGCCGCCCAGGAAGCCAAGGAGGCAAAGGAAGCCGCTGAGGCAGCCCAAGGCGCTGCGGAAGAGGCGCAGAAGGCAGCCGAGACGGCCCGGAAGGCCGCTGAAGACGCCAATCTGGAGGCTGCCGCCTCCGCCGCCCTGGCTGCGGAATACGCCCAGAAGGTGACAGAAACCTACAACGAGATCGTCCGGATCAAGGCGGAGATGGTGGAGTTCCTGGCGGATGCCCAGAAGGCAGCCGAGAAGGCCGAGGAAGAGCGGAAGGCCGCCGAGGAAGCCCGGAAGAAGGCGGAGGAGGCCGCCCTGGCCGCCGCCAAGAGCCAGGCTCTCATTGAGTTGGCGCTGATGGACACCACCGGCTGCAACGCCGAGCAGAAGGAAGCAGCCAGCCGCCGTTCTGGCAGCAGCCCGGGAGGCCATCCAGGCTGCCGAAACCCGGGAGGAAGTGGCCGCTCTGCTGGCAGAGGCCCAGGAGGCCATGGAAGAGGCCATGAACCTGGTGTGCGCCTCCGACCTGTTCCGGGATGTGGCAGAAAATACCTGGTACCATGAGGGCGTGGACTACATGGTGCGCCAGGGCTATATGGACGGCATGGGAGGAGGCCTCTTTGGCGTGAACGGGACCATGACCCGTGGCCAGATGGTGACGATCCTGTACCGGATTGCGGGGAAGCCCAGTGTGGAAGGCCTGGAGAATCCCTTCCGAGACGTGGCCGAGGGCCGGTACTACACCGATGCTGTGATTTGGGCAGCAGCCAACGGCATGGTAGAGGGCATGGAAGAGGGCGTGTTTGCCCCCGAAGGCGCCGTGACCCGGCAGCAGGTGGCAGTGATCCTGTACCGGCACAGCGGCGCGGAGGCCGGGAACGAGGACCTGCTGAGCAGCTACCCCGATGGGAAACAGGTGGCTCCATATGCCAGGCAGGCCATGAACTGGGCGGTGTCCCAGGGCCTGATCCGGGGTGTGGAGAATGGAGGAGTGACCACCCTGAGCCCCGCCGCCACAGCAACCCGGGCGCAGATGGCGACCATCTTCCTGCGCTACCTGGAGCAGCAGGGCTGAGAACCTGCCACTCATAAACATCCAAGCACCAAGCGGGCCCTGCATGTTCCGGGCCCGCTTGGCAAAAAAATAAGCGGACAAGTGAGGAGATGCTATGCGTACTTTGCTGCATATTTGCTGTGCGCCCTGCGCCAACCAATGTATTGATGTTTTGCGAACAGACGGGTATGAAGTGACTGGGCTGTGGTACAATCCCAACATCCATCCCTTTACCGAATACCGCGCCCGGCGGAACTGCCTGAGGGGTATGCAGAAACCATCGGTCTGCCCCTCCTGGAGCGCAACGATTATGGTTTGCGGCCCTTTGTGCGGACTGTGGCGGAGGACATTTCTGGCCGCTGCGTGAAGTGCTATGAGATGCGCTTTTTTTGAGGCGGCCCGACAGGCCCGGGAGGGGGGCTTCGACAGCTTTACGTCCTCTCTGTTCATCAGCCCCTATCAGAAGCACGAGCTGATGCGGGAGGTGGCCGAGCGGGCGGCGACGGAGTACGGCGTGCAGTTCCTGTACCGGGATTTCCGCCCCTATTTCCGCGCCGGGCAGGAGTTTGCGCGGGAGCTGGGCTTTTATATGCAGAAATACTGCGGCTGCATTTTTTCCGAAAAGGAGCGCTATTTAAAAGCCTCCAAAATTCTGCCGTAAAAAAAGCGGGGGTACCTCAAGGACATGTTGAGGCGCCCCCGCTTCTTTGATTCGACAGGTTTCTTCATCAGAATGTTTTTTCAAAAAAGGACAAGAAATTCTTAATTTTTACTGAAGAATAACAAAGCCGGGTTTCAAAGGGGACGACCTTGCTGTATAATGAACTTAGAGAAAGCTTTTTCTGTTTTTTTCGCGTCTCGCCGGTCCATGTAAGGGACGACATGGGCACTCCTGAGGCGGAAATGCTTCTCATCCACCCAGAGAAAGAACGAAGAAAGGGAAACGGGGAGACATGAAAATATGGCATTGGCTCCGGTTTGCCATCGCCCCTGTGGGGAGGCAAATTTTTCTATTTTGGTACTGCCGCACAGGACATGTGCGCAACGATAAGCCCGGCATGGCCGCTATGCGGCTGTACGGGGACTTTTGCGATACGTGGCGAAGCCAAGCTGACCATTGTGGTCACGGGGACCAACGGGAAGACCACCATTTCCGCCCTCATTGCCGGGGTGCTTCGCAAGGAGGGGAAGAGCGTCTCCCTTCAACGATTGGGGGCCAACCATCATGCAGGTGTTGCCCGGTGCTTGTTGGACGCGGTGGACCTCTTCAACCGCCCTACTAAGGACGCCGTGGTGGTGGAATTGGACGAGCTGATCTCTCCCTGGACCTCCCGGCGCTTCCAGCCGGACTATGTGGTGATCAGCAATCTGGCCCGGGACTCGATGCTCCGCAATGCCCACCCGGCCTATATTGCCGGCCGGCTGAAAGGAGGCTCTGGCCGGATCGGCCCATTCCGTTGTGATTGTCAACGGGGACGACCCTCTGAGCTGCTTTTTTGGGGGGAGGGGCACCGGCGGCTGGTGTGTTTGGGGTGGCGGATCAGCACACAGACCCTCTGCCTGCCCGGGCGGACGACTTTTCGATTTGCCCGTCCTGCGGTGGGAAGCCGGTGTACCGGTACCGGAATTACCGCCAGATGGGGGAGTTCTACTGCCCGCAGTGCGGCCTACATGCCCCCAGGCGGGACTACTTGGTGTCGGAAATTGACCGAGCGAGCCACCGCATGACCCTCCGGGATCCGGAGGGAACGCATACCTATCCCATGGTCTCCTGGTCCCTGCACAACGCCTATAATCTGGCTCCCGTCATCGCCCTGTTCCGGGATATGGGGGTGCCGGCCTCCAGGCTGAGCAGGCGCCTGGAGGGCGCCCGGGTTTTGACCTCCCGGGAGAGCTTTGAGATGGTGGGGGCATCAAGCTGATTACCCACATTGCCAAGGGCCAGAATCCCACCGCTGTGTCCACAGTCTTTGAATTTTTGGCCAAGGACCCTTCCCGAAAGGAGATCATTCTCATTCTGGACGAGGTGTTTGACAGCCCCCCTGAAGACGGAGACGATTTCCTGGATTTATGACACGGACTATGAGTTCCTCTGCCAGGACTGCATTCAGAAAATTGTCCTGGGTGGGGCCCGGTACCTGGACCACCGGCTGCGGCTGCTGCTGGCCGGGGTTCCGGCAGAGAAAATTGTCTGCCTGCGCCAGGAGCTGGACACGGCGGACTATGTGGACACCACGGGGATTGACAAGATTTATATTCTTCACGATGTCAACGCCATCTCCCGGGGACGCAAAATCCGGGATCTGGTGAAGTCCCGCATTCGGGCGGAAAGGGGAGCGGGTTTGTGAAAATTGAGGTGCTGTTCCCGGAGCTGTGCAACCTGTATGGCGACAATGGCAACATTCAGTATCTGGCCGCCTCTATGCCGGAGGCGGAGCGTGTGCGCACCGGGAACCTGGAGACGCCCCGGTTTACAAAGGAGCCGGTGGACCTCAGCTACCTGGGCTCCATGTCAGAGTCCCATCAGGAGCTGGCCATCCGGCGGCTCTTGCCCCATGCCGGTGTGCTGCGGCAATATGTGGAGTCCGGCGGGGTGCTGCTGGCCACGGGCAATGCCCTGGAGCTGTTCGGGACCTACATTCAGGAGGGGAAGCGGCAGATTCCGGCGCTGGGCCTGTTCCCCTGCCACGCCGTCCGGGATATGGAGCACCGGCACAATTCCATGTTTCTGGGTACCTTTGGGGACATGAAAATCGTAGGGGGCCAGGTCCCAGTTTTCCTTTTCCTATGGAGACTTTCCCCATCCCTTTCTCCAGGTTACGGGAGGCTACGGCATTTACCCCGGAGGCCAGGGTGGAGGGCATTCATTACAAGAACTTCTTTGCCACCTATCTGCTGGGGCCGTTTTTGGTGTTAAATCCCCGCTTCACCCAGTACCTTTGCAGCTGCTGGGCTGCGAGACTCCCCGGCCTTTTGGAAGGAGGCCATGGAGGCCTACGAGTACCGTCTGCGGGGGGCTGGAGACCCCCGGCGTCTGCTTCCTGGTGGGCGAGCACGGCTGACGAGCAGAACCGAATCTGCCCCAAAGCGGATCGATTGAAACCGCTTTGGGGCAGATTCTTTGTGCCTCTTGACCAGCGTGGTACAATAAAAATAACATGTTCCCGGACGGCCCGTCCGGAGGGAAGGGAGCACAGAACCATGGGACTCGGGACGAAGCTTGCCATTTTTGGCCGCCGGCTGAAGGGACGCCAGCCTGCGGCGTATGAATCAAAATATCCAGGCCATTCATCAGGGAGACGGAAAAAGAACCGGCTGTTTCTCCTGTGCGATATGGTCTGCGGTGTACCCTGCGCTATGGGGTGGGCTACCTGGATTACCATGTCTTTGGCTTTGCCCGAAACCGGGGGCCAACCGGAAGACCTTTATGACCATGAACCACAACGTCTCCCTGGCCCGGATGGTCAACGACGCTGCCTATTACCCCCTGCTCAACGACAAGTTCCAGTTTTTGCAGCGGTATGGGGCCTTCCTGGGCCGCCGCTGGCTGGACCTGCGGGAGGCAGGGCCTCAGGAGCTGGCCCGGCTTTGCCAGGACTGCGGGGTGGTGTTTGCCAAGCCCCACGGCGAATTTGGGGGGGCAAGGGGGTAGAGCGGCTGGAGCCCGGCCCGGACACGGATTTTGAGGCCCTGCACCGGCGGCTTACAGAGAACGGTCAGTTTTGGTGGAGGAAGCCATCCGGCAGCATCCGGAGGTCTCCCGCCTGTGTCCCCAAAGCGTCAACACCCTGCGGGTGGTGACCCTCCTGGCCGGGGAGAGGCGAAATTTGTCTATGCCCTGCTGCGTGTGGGCAGTGGACAGGGACCTGTGGATAACATCTCCAGCGGCGGTATGTATACCCTGGTAGGCCCCGGGGGAGCTGGAATTTCCGGCGTTTTGCGACCAGACGGGGCTGTATTACGACCGTCATCCTGTCACAGGGGTTGCATTCCGGGGCTACCGGCTGCCCTTCTTCCGGGAGGCGGTGGAGCTGTGTTGCCAGGCGGCTCAGGTGGAGCCCCGGCTGGGTTACATCGGCTGGGACGTGGCTGTGACGCCGGATGGGCCGGTTCTGGTGGAGGGGAACAACCTTCCAGGCTATGACATGGCCCAAAACGCCAGGTTCCACCCGGACGGGAAGGGGCTGCTGCCCACCTTTGAGGCCCTTCTGGGCCGCCCGATTCCCCGGGCGTGACGGTTCCCCACAGGTTTTTTGAAAAGGAGGAGGGCGCTGTGAAAAAGCTGCTTTTTGTGATGAATCCCTACGCCGGTATGCGGCGGGCCAACCGGTTCCTGACGGATATTTTTTGTCCCTGTTCAATGGCCGGGGCTATGAGGTGACGGTCCACATGACTGCCGGTCCCGGGGACGGGGCCGGGCTGTGGAGGCCATGGCCGGACGTGCGGATCTGGTGGTCTGTGCCGGTGGAGACGGCACCTTCAATGAGACGGTGACGGGCCTTCTGCGCAGCGGATTGGACTTGCCTCTGGGCTATATTCCCTGCGGCAGCACCAACGACTTTGCCAATTCCCCTGAAGCTGCCCATCAACGTGCTTCAGGCGGCCCAGGTGATTGTGGACGGAGATCCCGTGCCCTATGACGTGGGACGATTTGGGGACCGGTATTTCTCCTATGTGGCCTCCTTCGGGGCCTTTACCCAAGGCCTCCTATTCCACGCCCCAGAGTGTGAAAAATGCCCTGGGACATGTGGCTTATGTGCTCCAGGGGGCCAAGGAGCTGTTCCAGATTCCCAAGGAGCATGTGGCATTTCAAACAGACAGCGGCAGCTTTGAGGGAGATTATATTTTTCGGCGCCATCAGCAACTCCACCTCTGTGGGAGGCATTTTGACCCTGGACCCCAGCGTGGTGGACATGCAGGACGGAAAGTTTGAACTGATGCTGATCCGCCCGCCCAAGGATGCTGTGGAGCTCATGGGCTGCATCCAGGCCCTGACCGGGCAGCGGTATGACACCCCTATGCTCACCTTCTGCAGCGCCAGCTGCCTTACGGTGACGGCCAACCCCGAAATGCCCTGGACCCTGGACGGGGAGAAGGAGGAGGGCCATGAGACCGTGGAGGTGGAGAACCTTCACCGGGCCATCCGGCTGATTCAGAAGGGGGCGGTGGTGTGAAGAATACGACGCTGTGCTACATCACCCGGGGAGACCAGGTTCTGATGCTCCACCGGGTCAAAAAAGGAGCATGACCTGAATCATGACAAGTGGATCGGTGTTGGCGGCAAGTTTGAGGAGGGGGAGAGCCCTGAGGACTGCCTGCTCCGGGAGATGAGGGAGGAAACGGGCCTGAGACGCTGACGGACTACCGCTACCGGGGCCTGGTGACCTTTGTGTCGGATACCTGGGAGGGGGAGTATATGCACCTGTTCCAGGCGGAGGGCTTCACCGGAGACCTCCGGACCTGTGACGAGGGAGATCTGCAGTGGGTGGACCGGGAGTTTTTGGATCAGCTCCCCAAATGGGAGGGGGACCGGATTTTCCTGGACCTGATGTGGAAGAAGGTTCCATTCTTCTCCCTGAAGCTGTCCTACACCGGAGAGCGCCTGACCTATGCAGCCCTCAATGGAAAGCCTCTAAGGGTGTGAAGGTACCGCTCCCCCCGGCACATACGCGTACCGCTCCGACGAGCTCCCTGCGCTTCGGGGGGGCAGGGGGAGCTACGGTCCAACCCCTGTAGAGGCCCGCAGGGTGTGCCCCTACAGAGTCTCTGCATGCCCCTGCGCGATGAACTGGCTGAAAAAGAGCGTGTTGCAAAATGACCTGTTTTGCAGCACGCCCTTTTTTTTCGGCTCAACAGCTTGCGGGCTCATGAGTCCAGATTTTTAATATCAGCATCCAGGATATCCCACGCTGCTTTTCGCTGCTTCGGAGTTACATGCTCCAGCTTTTGGGCCATTTCGTCGAAGACATGCTCCTTCCCAGAAAGGACCTTGTGGCGGAGCACGGAACCGGCAGAAATTTCAAGGGCATTTAGAAGCCGGATAAAAACCTTCATGCTGGGCGCCTGGATGCCCCGCTCCACAGGTTGCCTGGAGAGGCGGCTGTGGAGCGGGTGTTTTGCGGCTCAGTCAGGGGGCTTCAGCGGATGCATGGGCTAGGAAAGGGAGACGGGGTCCGGGGTTTGGGCGCTGGCCGTCAGGTTTTTCCTGGCGGTGGCCAGCATCAGCTTGATGCGATTGAGCTGATTGACCTCGCTCGCGCCGGGGTCGTAGTCCACGGCGACGATGTTGGCCTGGGGGAAGGTCTTCCGCAGAAGCTTGATGACGCCCTTGCCCACCACATGGTTGGGGGCAGGCACGCAAAGGGCTGGATGCAGACGATGTTCGGCGTGCCGGAGGCGGAGCAGCTCCGCCATTTCGCCGGTGAGGAACCAGCCCTCGCCGTACTGATTGCCCACGGACAAAAAAGGGCTTGGCGTACTCCGCCACCTGGGCAATGGGCAGGGGGCGGGTCAAAGCGGCGGCTGGCCTTCAGGGCCTGGATGGCAGGCCGGCGAATCCTGGCAATGGCCTTCACCGCCAGGTCTCCCACCTTGGCGCTGCGCCAGGTGCCGCCCAGAAATTCGTGCTTGTAGCCGCCGTTGTAGACGCAGTAATTCATGAAGTCCATGAGGTCCGGCACGACGGCCTCCGCGCCCTCGCGCTCGAGCAGGTCGACGAGGTGGTTGTTGGCCACCGGCATATATTTGACCAAAATTTCCCCCACCACGCCCACACGGGGCTTGCGGATCGTTTCGTCGATGGGGAAGGCGTCGAAGTCCTCGACAATCTGACGGCAGAGGGTGGGAAACTCCCGGCCGGAGTGGGGGCCGGTGAGGGGAATCGATGCAGCGCTTCTCCCAGGACCGGTGCAGGGCGTTGGCGCTGCCGGGGGTGCGCTCGTAGGGACGGACCCGGTACAGGCAGCGCATGAGCAGGTCCCCATATACCAAGGCCCGGGCGGCGTCCAGGATCAGGGGCACCGTAAACCGGAAGCCGGGGTTCTTTTTCCATGCCGTTGGCGTTGAGCGAGATGACAGGGATGTGAGACAGCCCCGCCTTATCCAAAGCCCGGCGGATGAAGCCCACGTAGTTGCTGGCGCGGCAGCAGCCGCCGGTCTGCGTCATGGCGACGGCGAGATGATCTGTGTCGTATTTACCGGATAGAATGGCGCTCATGATCTGGCCGACGACCGTGATGGAGGGGAAGCAGGCGTCGTTGTTGACAAATTTGAGCCCCGTGTCAATGGCTGCCCGGTTGTCATTATCCAGGATTTCCACGTGGTATCCATGGCGCCGGAACACCGGCTGCAGGAGGGAGAAATGGATGGGGGACATCTGGGGCGCCAGAATGGTCCAGCCCTCCTGCTGCATCTGCCGGGTGTATACGGTCCGGCGGTAGGGGACCGGCTGGGGATGGGGAACCATGCCTTGGCGGGCCCGCATGTTCATAGCGGCGAGCAAGCTCCGGACCCGAATTCGGGCCGCGCCCAGGTTGGACACCTCGTCAATTTTGAGGACGGTGTACAGCTTGCCGCTGGCCTCCAAAATCTCCGCCACCTGGTCTGTGGTTACCGCGTCCAGACCGCAGCCAAAGGAATTGAGCTGGATGAGCTCCAGGTCCTTCCGGGTCCGGACAAACTCCGCCGCAGTGTAGAGCCGGGAGTGGTAAACCCACTGGTCATTGGCCCGAAGGGGCCGCCCAGGGGTGAAATCCACGGGAATGGAATCCTCGGTGAGGACCGCCAGGCCATAGGAGGCGATGAGCTGGGGGATGCCGTGGTGGATCTCCGGGTCTATGTGATAGGGGCGGCCTGCCAGGACGATGCCCCGGCGGCGGTGCTCCTCCATCCACTGGAGGGCCTCCCGGCCCTTGGCCCGCACGTCCTCCTTCGCCCGGCGCTGCTCATTCCAGGCGGCGTGAACAGCGCGGCGGGTTTCTGCACTGGGGATGCCCCAGGTCTCCCGGCACAGCCGCTCCAGCCGGGCGGCGGCGGTGCGTTCGTCGGTCATGGCGATGAAGGGACGTATGTAGTGGATGCCGCCCTCTGTGACGGCGTCTACATTGTTTTTTAGGTTTTCGGGATAGGAGACCACGATGGGGCAGTTATAGTGATTCTGCGCGCCGGGGGTCTCCTGATGCTCGTAGAACACGCAGGGGTGGAAAATGGTTTGGATTCCTTGATTTACCAGCCACTGTACATGGCCGTGGGCCAGCTTGGCGGGGTAGCACTCGGACTCGGAGGGGATGGACTCCATGCCCAGCTCATAGATTTTCCGGGTGGATCGGGGGAGAGCACCACGGAGAAGCCCAGGGAGGCGGAAAAAGGTGGCCCAGAAGGGGTAATTTTCGTACATATTGAGAACCCGGGGGATGCCAATCCGGCCTCTGGGGGCCTGGTCAACGGGCACAGGCGGGTAGGCGAACATGCGCTCCAGCTTGTAGTCCACCACATTGGGCCCCTTTGTCCTGGGGAGACGCCGCCACCCAGGCCCTTCTCACACCGGTTGCCGGTGACGTGGCGGCGTCCGCCGGGGAATTTGTTGATGGTCAGCATACAGCGGTTGGAGCAGCCGCCGCAGCGGGTGGTGGCGGTGGTGTAGGTAAGGGCCAGGATTTCCGGAATGGGGAGCATGGTGCTTTGCTGCCCCTGATACCGGTCCCGGGCGATGAGGGGCTGCGCCAAAGGCGCCCATGATACCGGCGATGTCGGGGCAAATGGCCTCCACTCCGGCGATGCGCTCAAAGGCGCGCAGCACCGCCTGGTTGTAGAAGGTGCCGCCCTGGACCACCACGTGGCGGCCCAGATCCCTGGGCGCGTCGGCCAGCTTGATCACCTTTATAAGGGCGTTTTTGATAACGGAGTAGGCAAGACCGGCGGGAATGTCCTGGAGGGACGCCCCCTCCTTCTGCGCCTGTTTGACGTTGGAGTTCATAAACACGTGCAGCGGGTGCCCAAATCGATGGGATTGGAGGCAAAGAGAGCCTCCCTGGGCGAACTGGGCGGCGGTGTAGCCCAGGGAGTTGGCGAAGTTTTCGAGGAAGGAGCCGCAGCCGGACGAGCAGGCCTCGTTCAGGAGAATGGTGTCCACGGAGTGGTTCCGTCTTTTTGATGCATTTCATGTCCTGTCCGCCGATGTCCAGAATGCCGTCCACCTCCGGATCGAAAAGAAGGCGGCGGCCTGGTAGTGGGCGATGGTCTCCACCTCCCCCTCGTCCAGGCAGAAGGCGGACTTCAGCAGGGTCTCGCCGTAGCCGGTGGAGCAGGTGCGGAGGATTTTAGCCTCCGGCGGCAGCTTTTTTGCTGCAGCGACCCATGGCCCGGATGGCGGTCTGGATGGGCGAGCCTTGATTGCCCGCGTAGAAGGACCACAGGAGCTCCCCCCTCCTGGCCGACCAAGGCCAGCTTGGTGGTGGTGGACCCGGCGTCGATGCCCAGGTAGCAATTTCCCCGGTAGCGCCCAGAGGGGCGGTTCTGTACCCCTGGCCCGGCTGTGGCGGGCCTGGAAGGCGCGATATTCCTCCCTGACTCTGGAAGAGGGAGGCAGCCGCTTCAGCTCAAAGGCCATTTGCACCCCCTGCTCCAGCTGGGAGATGAGTCCGTCCAGGGAGCGGGGGCTCCGCCTCACCGGATTCCAGGGCAGCGCCCATGGCGGCGAAGAGGTGGGAATTTTCCGGGTCCACCACGTTTTCCGGTGTGAGATGCAGGGTGCGGATGAAGGCCTTCTTCAGCTCCGGCAGGAAGTGGAGGGGGCCGCCCAAAAGGCCACGCAGCCCCGGATGGGCTTGCCGCAGGCAAGGCCCGAAATGGTCTGGTTGACGACCGCTTGGAAGATCGAGGCGGCAAGGTCCGGCAGGGTGGCCCCTTCATTGATGAGGGGCTGAATATCCGACTTTGGCAAAGACGCCGCACCGGGCGGCAATGGGGTAAATTTCCCGGTAGCTGGCGGCCTCCCGGTTCAGACCTGTGGCGTCAGTTTGCAACAGGGCGGCCATCTGGTCGATAAACGAGCCGGTGCCGCCGGCGCAGACGCCGTTCATCCGTTCTTCCAGCCCGCCCCGGAAATAAATAATCTTGGCGTCCTCGCCGCCCAGTTCAATGGCCACGTCGGTCTGGGGCGCCACCCGCTCCAAACTGGAAGCCACGGCCACCACCTCCTGCACGAAGCCGATGCCCATGGCCTTGCCGAGATTGATGGAGCCGGAGCCTGTGATCCCCACCCGCAGGCTGCAGGGGCCCAGCTGCTGCCTGGCTTCCCTCAGAAGCTGGGCCAGGGTTTCCTGGGTATGGGCGCAGTGACGGCGGTATTGCCCGAATAGAATCTGCCCGTTTGTATCTAAAATCACCAGCTTCACCGTAGTGGAGCCGATGTCAATCCCCGCAGGGAAACAGTTACCCATGCTAAAAACCTCAATTTCGCTATTTTTCTACATGAAAGTATACCACGTTCCGTTTCAATTGCAAGAGGAGCGATTTGGAAAGAAATTGTAAAAATTTTCACAATTTCCCAAATTTGGGGCAGGGAAACGTACAAGGAGGCAGCTGGAAAAGCGGGTGGATTCCGACAGCCCCTCTGCAGCACCCCCCGGGAGGGATTGTATGCACGGCGCTGGGTATTTGTTCCGTCTGTCTTGGACAAGGGGATTCCTTTTGCAAGCGTGTGTGGAGCTCAGGTGAACGCTGGGAGCAGTCAAGGTAGCGCAAAGGTGTTGCAGGGGCGCACACGGTGCGCCCCTGCAAGGGTGTACTATGGTGATTTCCGCGTTTGCCCATCTGAGGGAGTAGGGTGCGTCCGGGAGGCCGCGCCCTACCTAGCTGCATGTTGAACGCTGAACGGTGCGCACCCTAGCTGTGGGCATATGCCCTTTGGGGGACGGGTTCGCAGACGGTCCGGCGCTCCAGGCGGGGACCCAGGCGGCTTAGGATTTCATTGGCGATGGTGCCGACCTGTCTGGCGACGTCGCAGGCAGAGATCACCTCCTGACCGGAAGCGCCCAGGAGAACGGCGGTGTCCCCGGCCCGGGCTTCCGGAATCTCTGTGACGTCTACCGGGGTCTGATCCATGCAGATTCTGCCCAGAATGGGGGGCGCGTCTGCCATGGATGAGCACGCTGCCAACGCCGGAGCCGAGGGCGCGGGGGATGCCGTCGGCGTAGCCGATGGTCAGGGGCGGCCATGCGCGTTTCTCTTTGCGCGGTGAAATCCAGACCGTAGCCTGCATGTTCCCCGGATATAGGGGTCCGCAGGGTGGAGAGCCTGGCGTGAAGGGACAGCACCGGCCGCAGCTGGGCTCCCCAGCGCCGGGTATCTTCCCCGGTGCTGAGCACGCCGTACAGGGCCATGCCTACCCGGGCGTAATCCCCGCCCAGGAAGGGGTAATTGAGAAGCCCGTAGCTGCCCAGGAGGTGGATTTTAGGGGGACGGATCCCCGCTCACGCAATTGCCGGACCACCAGTTCAAAGGCCCTTGCCTGGGCTGCAGTGAAGGCACGGTCCTGGGGCTTGTCTGTGTCGTCGGCGCACAGGTGGGTGAACATCCCCTCCACCTGGAGGTGCTCCATGGAGAATATGGCCCAGATGCGTTCCAGATTTTCCCACCGCTCCCCCAGCCGGTGCATGCCGGTGTCAACGGCCACATGAACGCGAATGGGAGCGCCCAGACGGTTCAGCTGCCTGGCATAGTCCCAGTCTACCACAGTCTGAACCAGGTCGTATCGCCGGACCAGGGAGAGCTCCTCCACAGGGGTGAAGCCCAAAATCAAAATGTCTCCCGGGATGTGATGCCGCCGCAGCTCCGCTCCCTCCTCCGCCGTGGCCACGCAAAGGACCGGATGCCCAGGCGGCTCAGGGCCCGGGCTATGGGCACAGCGCCGTGGCCGTAGGCGTCGGCCTTGACCACCGGCATAAGGCGGCAGCCTGGGGGGCAGCAGAGCCTGTAGGGCCGCTACATTGTGCCGGAGATGCTCCAGATTTAACGCAACCCAAGCGCGGTGTCCTTCCATGGGAATCACTCCCTTCGTATGATACGAGGCGGCGGGGCTACGACGGTGGAGCCGGCCGGCACATCGGTGTGGACCACGGCCCCTGCGCCGATTTTGACGCCGTCTCCGATCCGGATGCCGCCCACCACCACGGCCCGGCCCCAATCAGGCAGTTTCGGCCAATTTGCGGGGCCTTTCCCCTCCACCTCACCAATGGTGACGTTTTGATAAATCCGGCAGCCGGAACCAATTCTGGCATAACGGGAGATGTAGACGCCGTGAAGGCCGTGGGGTAGGGATAGGAAACCCTCAATCACCGCAGTTTTCCCCACGTAGCCCCCGTGCCGCCGGGCCATGCGGCTCAGGACCAAGGTGAGAAGGCCGGTGACCAGCCTGCTGCCGCTCCGCTCCCGCAGGCGGAAGAGCCGCCAGAACAGGTCCAGATTGTCCCCCTTGCTGTACTCGGTGATTCGCTCCCGCATGGGCTTCACAGGACCACCGCCTCCTCAATGGCCCGGGTGATCACCTCCTGCAGGGGTATACCGGCGGCCTCCATCATGTTGGGAAACCGGCTGTGGGCGGTGAAGCCGGGGATGGTGTTGACCTCATTGAAGAGGATTTCCCGGGAACCGGTGAGGAACATGTCCACCCGGGCAAAGCCGGAGCAGCCCAGGACCCGGTAGATTTTTTTTTTGCCGTTTCCTTGAGACGCGCGGCAGTTTCTGCCGGGATGGGAGCTGGCACGTGGATTTTCGCCGTAATGAGATTGTACTTTTCGGTGTAATCAAAAGCCGCTGCCCAGGGAGATCTGATCGATTTCTCCGGTGATGAGGGTGTGCGTCCCCCATCACAGCGCAGCCCACTTCGGAGCCGTTGATGCAGGCTTCTACCAGCACCCGGTCATCGTACCGAAGGGCGGCGGAAATGGCAGGGAGCAGATGCTCCTGCTTGTACACCTTGGAGACTCCATAGGAAGAGCCTGCCCGGACGGGCTTGACAAAGAGGGATAGCCGGTCTCCCCGGCCAGGCGGAGGGCATCCTCCTGGCAGAAGCCGGGCTCCAGGGAGAAGGAGGCGGGAACCGGAATGCCTGCTGCCCGGACCAGCCGGTGGGCCCGGTCCTTATCCATACACAGCGCCGAGGCCAGGACGCCGCAGCCCACCACGGGAAGCCCTGCCAACTGGCACAGGCCCTGAACGGTGCCGTCTTCCCCGTTTTTACCGTGGAGGATGGGGAACACCCCGTCCAGGGGAATGGGCGTCACCGCTCCCTCCCGAAATACCAGAAGACTTCGGTCCTTGGGGTTGGGGGAGAGGAGGGCCGGGGTGCAGTCCGGTCCGCTTTTGCCAGGCGCCGGCGGCGATTTGCCCGATGCTGCCGGTAAAGTGGTACCACTCTCCCTGTTGGGTGATGCCCACCATCACGGGAAGGTACCGCCGCCGGTCCATGTGTTCCAGCACGCCTGCCGCAGAGGCCAGGGAGACCTCATATTCCGGGGAACGGCCGCCAAAGAGGACGGCAATGGGTTTTTGTTTCATATGTCTCATCCTTTCTCCTGCACCACCGTACCGGCTGGCAACCGGTAGCCGATTTCGCATTGATTCCGGTACATCCGCCGGGTGGACACGCAAATGCCGGAGGAGGTGTCGATGGCGCGCTGCACCACGTCCACTCCCTCGTACACCCTTCCATTTTGGCGGTAGTACACCAGGTTTTTCGTTGATGGCCTCATACGTGAGGCCCAGATCCCGGGCGGTGTACACCCGGCCGGTGATGTGAGCTTGGTCAAAGGAAATGGCAATTTGGAAGGTGACCTCTGTGTCATTCCGGACACGCAGGTCCAGCCAGCCCTCGGCTACCGTGGCGTCTACGCCAAGGGGGGCATCGCTGGGTGGCTCGGGAAAATCCTTGACCTGGTGCCCATGACGCTCGGTCAGGGTGAGGGGAGTGTGTAAAAACATCCAGCACAGCAGATTGCTCAGCTGGCACAGACCGCCTCCCTTCAGGACGGTGAGCTTTCCGTCTACCTCAGCCAGGCCCCTCCCGGTAAGGGGGTATCCCGGTCGGCATACCGCACCAAGCGCCAGAAGGAGAAGGTTTCCCCGGGGCGGATGAGCAGATGGTCCAGGGTGGCAGCTGCCAGCTTCAGGTTGAATACCTTGTTCTCCTGGTACACCATGTCAAAGCCGGTCTCCCGGTTGTACATGGGGCAGCTGGTTTCAAAGAGGGATATGGCAGCTCCTGCCTTTCCCGGCAGGTGGCGTAGGGGATGCCGTCCCACCCCATTTTGGCGTAAAAGCAGAAGCGCCGCTGCCACCTGCGCAGGGGAGAGAAGCCATGGGAAGATTTGGGTCATACGCCGGCGTGTCATTTGTAAGAACCTCCTGATTGTCTTGGGGTGTGTGGGTACAGCTGAGAGTGCACTGCGTCCAACCGGCACGGCGCAGCCGTGCCAGTGTGGGCTTGGCTATGCCCATATGCCTGGCGGTAGAGGAAGGTGGTGATGGATGCAGGAAAAAGTCCCCGCCTGGCATGTCTATCATACCACAGCGGGGACTTCCTTTGTTTTCGCTTTTTCTGCCATGGATCTCATGGCTTTCTCACGAAAATCATACATTTTTCTGAAGGGCACGAGGGAGGCAGACGGTAAAGGCAATGTGCTCGTCCTGACTTTCGGCGGCGATGGTTCCGCCGTGAAGCTCTACAATTTCCTTTGGCGATGGCCAGGCCCAGGCCGGCTCCGCCTGTGGTAGTGCCCCGGGCGGAATCCAGACGGAAGAACTGCTCAAAAATCTGGCTCAGCTTCTCCGGCGGGATGGTTTTGCCACGGTTTTCCACCCGGACAGATGCTTGCTCCCCCTGTTGCTCCAAATGAAGGGTAATGGCTGTTTGCCCGTAGCTGTAGTGCACAGCGTTTCGGAACAGGTTGTCAAATACCCGCTCCAGCTTGTCCGGGTCGCAGAAGACGTGCACGTTGGGGGCCAGCTGCAGCGTCCAGGTCAGGCGCTTTTCAGCCAGGGCGGGTTGAAACTCATAGGTCATCTGCTCCAGCATGCGGGTCAGGTTCACCTCTTGTTTTGCCAGGGCCAGGTGGGACAGGCTGAACCGGGTGATGTCGAAGAATTCGTTGATCAGGTCCTCCAGACGCTGAGCCTTGTGCAAGGCGATGCCGGTGTATTTGGCCCGCAGCTCCTGGGAGATCTGAGGCTCGTCCCGGAGCAGGGTGAGGTAGCCAATGACGCTGGTGAGAGGCGTTTTCAGATCGTGGGCCAGATAGACAATCAGGTCGTTTTCCGCTGCTCTGCCTCCTGAGCGGCCCGGGCGTCCCGGGAGGGCGCGCAGGCGCACCTGGTTCAGCTCATACTCCGTCTGTGCCAAGTCCTCTGGCAGCACAATGGGCTCCCTCACTGGGGTGAGCCAGCTTCCCGGCGGCTGCAGCCACCTGATCCAGATACCGAAGGGGCCGGGAAATGAAGCGGTAGGTGATCCCGGCCCAGCCCAGGAGAAATGCACCGCCCAGGAAAACCAGGATGTAATCCTGTACAAAGGACAGCATCTGGTACAGGGGGTCCGATGCCTGCCAGATGAAGAGGCGGCAAATGCGCCATGCCAGTAGAACGCCAACTCCCAGGGCCGCCAGAAATCCAGTCACGGCCAGCAAATATTGACCCAGCAGCCGCCGGGTCAGGCGGCTGGCCCGATGATGTGTGTTCGGATTACTCAATGGTGTAGCCAACCCCCAGACGGTTTTGATGAACCTGGGCTTGCGGCTGGGTTCTCCCATCTTTTTCCCGTAGCCGGGCGATGTGACTCATGACGGTATTGTTGCTATCGAGAAACTTTTCGCCCCAGACGGCCTCGAAGAGCTCCTCAGAGGAGACGACGGTGCCCTTGTGCTCGCACAGGTACCAGAGGATGTCGAATTCCAGCGGCGTGAGAGCCAGCTCCCGGCCGTAGAGGCTGCATTTCCGGTTGTCCCGGCAGATGTACAGACCGGCAAAGTCATAGATTTGCTTCCGGCTCTCCGCAGCCACGTTATAGGTGGTGTAGCGGCGCAGCTGAGTCTTGACCCGGGCCACCAGTTCCAGAGGATTGAAGGGCTTGGTGATGTAGTCGTCCGCTCCCAAGGTCAGCCCCATGATCTTGTCCATATCCTCCACCTTTGCGGTGAGCATGATAATGGGGAACATGTGCGTCTCCCGGATCCGGCGGCAGAGGTCAAAGCCCGTCATATCCGGGAGCATGACGTCCAAAATGGCCAGGGACAGATCCTCCCGCTCCACACAGGCCAGAGCCTCGGCGCCCAAAGTGCAGGAGAAGACGGTGTATATCCTTCGTTTTTCAGGTACAGCCCCACCAGCTCCCCGATTTCCTGCTCGTCGTCAACCACTAGAATTGTTTTCATTCACGTCAGGGCCTCCCATCTTGTTTTTATGTCAGAATGCGGATCCACCGGGCATACAGCCGCTTCCACCAGGGAGCCTTTCGGAGTGCAGAAGTCAGGCCGGCCTGCCAGTGGGTCAGTTTCTTTAGCTCTTGCCGGGTTATGGTGTGCTGGCTGAATCGGGCTTTCAGGGCCAGGGCTTCCATTTCCTCCGGCGGAGACTGCTGCAAGCTTGGACAGAGGAAGGGCCAGACGCCACCGGTGCAGAAGCTGGCGGTTTGGGGGTTCCCGGTCCATCACCCGGCGGCGCAGAAGGAGGGTTGCCGGGCGGCGCAGAAGGGCCAGACTCAGGAGAACCAGCGCCCAGAGGAGCCATCCGGGGAGCTTCAGCGGCTGGGAGGGGGAGTCAGGGGATGGCTCCTGGGCGGGTTTCGTTGTTACTGCCGCCTCGTGGGTGGAGGGCTCCCCCATCTGCCGGGTTGGTGTCCGGTTGGGGCTCCGGAGCTGTGGGCGCTTCACCGTGGAGGGTGGAGGCTACGCCGTCAGGCGGAGTGGCCTCAGGGGAACCCAACCCACACCCAGGCTGTAGTACTCCGCCCACGCGTGGGCGTTTTCGCCGGTTACTTCCACCCAAGCGTCCGCCTTGGCATCCACCAGGTAGCCGGTGACCATGCGGGCCGGGATGTCCAGGGCTCGGGCATGGCCGCCGTGGCGGCGGCAAAAGTGGACGCAGTAGCCGGTGTCGCTCTGGGTGAGAAACCAGGAGGCGAAATCCTGCTGGTCCGAGGGCATGCGGGGAGTGTTTAAATCATACCGAGCGGAATCCCGGACAAAATCCGCCACGGCTTGGGGCAAATCCGCCTGAGAAAGGTCGGTGAGCCCGGCGTCTTGGGCGATGTCCCGCAGGGCGCGGCGGCTGACCTCCGGGAGGGCGGTGTAGGCTCCCCGTCCAGAATAAAGCGGTCGTACCCGCTGAAGACTTGATAAGAAAGGATGAAGGCGCCTGTCATGATGGAGGCCGGTTGGGCATCTTCGCTGCTGGGGAGATTGGAGAAGAGAGTTCCATAGGAGATGCTGTAGGCCGTCGTCCGCCCCCGATTCTGGAGCCCGGAATCCTGCCGGGGAACGCCCACCTCCGGCAGCTGACTGAGGTAATAGGGGGTGTAGATCTCGGGCAGGTAGGTGCGGCTGCGGATGGAGAGGGTTTGGGAGTCCTCCAGAGTGTGGGATTGGACCAGCAGCCCTGCTTCCGGCTCCGGGCAACCGGCGAAGGCTTCCTCCGGCAACCGGTCCCAGCTGATGCCGGTGTAAGAGCCAAAGGCAGAGCCCCGGAGGTACAGAGAGCCGGTTTCTTCCGCCAGAACCTCCATGATGGTCCGATGGCTGGGTAGCCTGGGGCCCATGCGCAGGTCTACGTCCGCTGTGGTGTTTCCGGCTACGGACACAGCCAGCCGGAGCCTGCCGTGGCTGTCCAGCTCCAGGGGGAGCATATCCCCGGCCCAATCCAGGGTGGCTTGCAGGATTTCCTCTGCGGTCTGGGCCCTTGTGTAGGTCGCGGGAGGAATCAGCAGGCAGAGCGCCAGCAGGAGCGCCGTCACCGGCAGGGGCCAGCCCCAGAGTCAGCCGGCTGCCGCCCCGGGGGCTGCGAATCCGGCTGGACTGGGTCAGGAGCAGCAGACAGACGGCGGCGAGGAGGAGCGCCAGGCACCAGAGATCCGGCGGCGTATCCACCACCACCAGACACAGGGCCAGGGGCAGCGCGTCCAGCAAAAGGGCAGGGGCCACGCTCTGCCGCCGCCGGATCACCCAGGCGTTGACGCAGGCCAAAGCCCCGCCCCAGAGGGCCAACAGCAGGGTGACATTCCCGGAGGTTCTGGGTCTCCAGGCGGGCAGCTGGACAGAGCGGTAGGCAGTGTGGTAAATGGTAGTGAGCCGGGTGTAGAGGAACCGGGCGCCCTGCTCCAGCTCCTCCCGTGCCAGAAGGAATGCTCCTGCCAGGGTTAGAATCCATAGACCCAGAAGGAACAGGCCGGCCCACCGGAACCGATAGAGGACGGAGAGCAGCAGGCACACCAGGACCAGCAGGACAGCCAGCTGCACCTCGTCTACCGGCAGACGAAAGACGGTGATGGGGTAGAATATGCTGCCAAGAGTCAGCCCGGCATTTAGCAGCAGGCAGGCAAAAAAGGTTAAAAACCGGGATTCCTCCCGGGGACGTTCCTTCACGGGGACACCTCCTCCCTGGGCAGGACGTGGTAATGCCAGCAGGCATCGGCGGCCCAGGTCCGGCTGGTGGAGCCTGCAGGCGTGGGGACTGGAGCGGCAGAGCTGCTCAGCCAGGTAGCTTAAATCCTGAGGCTGGTGGATGGAACAGGCTTGAGGTCCGGCGCCGCTGAGCCAGCGGACCCATGGGCGGTTCCGTGGGCCAGCAGCCACTGGGCCAGCCAGCAGGTCTGATCCAGACAGCTGTCCAGCTCTCCGGGGCTCCCGGAGAGGTCCAGAGTTAGGACCACAGGGCCCTGGTTGGGGACCTGGGCTTCCCGGACAATGGGGTGGTCCACCTTGGCCGTCAGCTTCCAGTGAATTTCCCGGGGGCTGTCTCCGGGCCGGTAGTCCCGGGCTCGTGGACCTCTGCAAAGCCGCCCCCGGGCTTGGGCCGGTAGGACAGAACCTGGAGCTGAGCCAGGCTGGGCAGCTGCTCCGGCGGCTGGGGGCAGGGCAGCACCAAAAAGCTCCGTCTGGCAATTCCAACGCCGGGGCAGGCGAAACAGGCCCAGGTAATCATAGACCCGGCCGCGGTCCACAGCGCAGGTCACGGCGCCGCAGTGATTGGTGGGGAGCTCCAGGGCCATTTGCAGGGACCGGGGCCTGGCCCGGAAGGTGGTTTCGTGGCCGCTGGTATGCTCCGTCATCCGGAGGCGGAAGCGGCACATGGGCTGAGGCAGGCGGCACACCGTCTGGAGCCGGAGCTCCGCCGCCTCTCCCCGGCGAGGATTCCCCTGGGGGAGACCAGGCGCAGATCCATGGTGAGCATGGCCGGCAGGCTTACCACCAGAGACAGCGCCGGCAGGCACCACAGAAGCACCAGAAGAAACCAGGAAAACCAGGCATAGAAGAAACAATAAAAACACGGTACCTCCCGCCAGGGCGGCCAGGTACAGAAGCCGGTTGCGCAGCATGGTCAGGACACCTTTGGCGCTGCCGCTGCCTTCAGGATCTCCTCCAGGATATCCCGGGCAGTGCGGCCCCGGGCCTCAGCGCTTGGCTCCAGCAGGAGCCGGTGGGCTACGGTTTCGCAAAAATACTGTCTGAATGTCAGAAGGGATGACGTAATCCCTGCCGTTCAGGAAGGCGATGGATTTGGCCATGGCCGTGACGGAAAGGGTAGCCCGGGGACTGGCCCCCGCAGAATGGCGGGATGGCTCCGGGTGGCCCCGGCCAGGCGCACCACATAGTCCACCAGTTCGGCTTGGATGTACACCCCGGCAGCCTGATCCTGGAGCTCCGTCAGCTGCCCAAGGGAGAGAACCGGGCGAATTTGCAGAAGGGGTTGCCCTCCTGCCGGCGCAGAATCATGTCCCGCTCGTCCTTGGGAGACGGGTAGCCCATGGACAGGCGAATGGTGAACCGGTCCATCTGGCTGTCTGGCAGGAGCTGGGTTCCGGCGGCTCCAACCGGGTTCTGGGTGGCGATGACCGTAAAGGGCTGAGGAATGGGATGGGTCTGGCCGTCCACGGTGACCTGCCCCTCCTCCATGGCCTCCAAAAAAGGGCGGACTGGGTCCGGGAGGTGGCCCGGTTCAGCTCATCCGCCAGGAAGAGATTGCACAACACGGCCCCGGGCTGGTAGGTCATGGAGCCGGTCTCTTTGTTGTAAACAGAATAGCCGGTCACGTCTGAAGGCAGAACGTCCGGTGTGAATTGGACCCGCCCATAGGTGAGGCCCAGGGCCCTGGAAAAGCCAGAGCCAGAGTGGTTTTTCCTACGCCGGGAATGTCTTCCAGGAGGATATGGCCCCGGGCCAGGATGGTGGCCAGGCTCCACAGGAGTACCCGGTCCTTGCCAACCACGGCTTTTCGGACTTCCCCCATAATCTGCTGTGCATACTGCATATGCCAGACTCCTCTCGGTTACCATAATATTACTCAGTATACCATGTCCTGAGGGCAGGAGCAAGATGCTAAGAAAAATTTCAGAATTTTGTGGTCCTTTATAAAAGCCACGGCCCAGCCGGGGGGGCTGGGCCGTGGAATCAAGAAAGGAGGTGAAGAAATGAAAACTTAGCTTTGCTGTTATCCTACCAGGGAAATGTGAAGAAAAAAAAAGGGGGGAAATATTAAGTAAATGTGAAGTTCAAAAACGTCCCGGCTCTCCGGAGCATTAAAGGATGTCCAAATGCTCCAAGAGAATTTTCAGCCCCAGGAGGATCAGAATGACGCCGCCGCCGGTCAGCTCCGCCTTCTTCCGTGCCGGGCTCCAAACCGGTTGCCCAGCTTCACGCCAAGGGCGGAAAACAGGAAGGTGGTGAGACCAATGAGGGAGATTGCCACCCAAATGCTGGAGAAGTTGAAATGGCCATCCACAAACAGGGGCAGACTCACCCCGGCCACCAGGGAGATGCCGGCTGCCAGGGCGTCAATGCTGGTGGCAATGGCCAACAGGAGCATGGCCCGGGCGGACAAATCCCCGGAGACCTCTTCCTCCTCTGCAGACAGAGCCTCCCGGATCATATTGCCCCCCCAATGACCGCCAGGAGGAGAAAGGCAATCCAGTGATCGAAGGAGGCGATGGCCTGGGCGAAGGAATGGGCCAGGAGAAAGCCCAGCAACGGCATCAACATCTGAAAGCCGCCAAACCACAGCCCCACCCAGGCTGCATGCTTGAGGGAGACTGTGCGTATAGCCAGCCCCTTGCAAATTGCCACGGCAAAGGCATCCATAGAACAGCCCCACGGCCAGGACCAAAAGCTCATACATGTTCATTTCTGAGACCTCGTTTCCGTATGACCAATGAAATTGACGCCACAGCAGGTCGCGGCGTCCAGGTTTTTAAAAAATATTACCATATGCGGATGCCTCCTGTCAAGGGAAATGCGCGTCTGTTTCAGAGTAGCAGACCGGTAGGTAGGAGCCATACGATGGGGAGGTCTCTCCTTCCGTCCGTAAGTGCGCACCAAGCGCAACATTTCGCCGTTTCTCATCCGTCACGGCTACCGCCGTGCCAGCTGGAGTCATGGAGGCAATTGCCGGTGGCAAGTGATGAAATCCCATGGCGCCGCGCGCCTGCCCTCGGGGAAGCCATGGGCGCTGCCGCGCCGGGACGGAGAAGGGAAATGCTTCTGCCCTGGCGTTTGTTTCCGGACAAAAACCCTCTTGTATTTTGGGGAGAAATGTGATAGAATTCAAAATGGGAGAAGATAGGTAAAAATATGATTTTTTAGTTTTTTTTGCCGCGAAAGTCGGAAAAATCCGAATTTATTCTGACTTTTTCGGAAAACGGTACAAAAATACCGATTTAATTGATACTTTTGTACCGATTTCCCCTTCTCTCCAATCGCAAACCAACACGGAAAGGAAGTCCTGCCTTATGAGCATCACGGACAAAAGTAAAATCGTCATCATTGAGCCGGCAATGGGGGAAGCGGTTTGCTATACCCTGATGGTCCGCCGACAGGCCAGCGAGATTGTGCTGGTGGACATCAACGGTGACCGGGCCGAGGGCAGCGCCCTGGATATTGTCCACGGTACCGCCTTTTTTCACCAGGTAAAGGTCCGCAACGGCGGCTACGAAGACTGCGCCGATGCCCAGATCATCATCCTCACTGCCGGAGTGGCCTGGAAGCCCGGCCAGACCCGGCTGGACCTGGCCAAAACCAATGTTTCCATTACCCGGGACATTGCCCGCCGGATTATGCAGTATGCTGTCAATCCCATTTTGGTGGTGGGTGTCCAATCCTGTAGATGTGCTCACCTATGTGGTGCAGCAGGAGACCGGACTTCCCGCCAACCGGGTCATCGGTTCCGGCACGTCCCTGGACACGGCCCGGTTCCGCCAGATGATTGGGGAAGCCTGCGGTGTGGATGTGTCCAATGTCACCGCCTATATTCTGGGCGAGCACGGCGACAGCCAGGTGCCTGTATGGTCCAGCGCCACTGTGGCCGGAGAGCCGGTGGATGCGTTCTACCAGTCCCAGAAGGGCCGGGACCTGGATCATGCCGGGATTGCGGAGCGGACCAAAAAAATGCGGGAGGCACCGTGATTAAGCTGAAGGGAGCCACCTTCTACGGCGTGGCCATGTCCACCAGCCGGATTGTGGAGGCCATCTGTGAGGACGAAAATTCGGTTCTGCCTGTGGCTCATGTGCTGGGAGAAAAGTTTGGCCCCCCTGCAGAATGTGGCCATTAGTCTTCCCTGCGTGATCAATCGGGAGGGCATCGCCCGGGTAGTCCGGCCTGTGATGAACGAGGCGGAGACCCAGGCCCTGACTCGCTCCGCCGAAACGCTGCGCACCTTTATGGACCAGGCGCTGACTGAATGACAGAAGGATGGGTTGGTTGCAAAATGCGTTTTTTTGCAACAGACCCCGTTCTAAAAGTGAAAGATAGCGGGAGAAAACACAGAAATTCGTGTTTTCTCCCGCTAAAATATGAGGGATCATTTTAGAAAGCGCATTTCGCAACGGGTCCATTTTTTGTGGCGCTGCCTGGTACCCTGTATTCACTTTTACACAGCTTCCAGGGGGCAGCCCGCCGGCAGAATGACTTCGGCTGTAAAAAGGCCGCCCTCTTGCCGCCGCAGGAAGCGGCCGCCCATGGAGGTCAGAAGCTTCTCACAGGTTTGCAGGCCGATTTTGGTGCTCTCTACCCGGCCGGCTGTAGCCCGGACGTAGTTGGAGATGCACACATGGAGCTCATTTCCCACCCAAGAAGAGGAGATGGTCACCCGGCCGGTCCGGCTCTGCGTACTTCAACACGTTGGAAAACAGATTGTCAAAAAAATCCGCCGCAGGTGCTGCACATCCACCTGAATGAGACGGCTTTCCGTCAGGCTCTCAGTTTGCACCTGATAATTCCGCTCCAGAAGGTCTGCCGTTTGCTCTCCAAGCATTTGCTCCAGCAGGGTCCCGGCGTCCAGGGGCTCCAGATGCAGGGCGGGCGTTGGTTTGCCAAACACCAGGAAGTAGGAAAAAGCTCATTGGTGAGGGTTCGCAGTTTCTCCGCCTTCTGGCGGCACACGCTGAGATATTCCTGCCGCTGGGAGGGGGTCAGGTTGTCGTTTTCCCCTAAGATGTCCAGATAGCCCATGAGGGTGGTAAGGGAGTGCGCACATCATGGGAAATGGCGGTGATGAGCTCCGTATTGGCTCGCCATGCGAGCTCTTCCCGCTGGAGCTTGTCCATGATGGACAGGCGCATAGCGTCCACATCCTCTGCCAGGTCGCCGAATTTCGTCTTTGGAGGAGGGGTGATTTCCAGGGTCAGGTCTCCTTTGCTCACCTGCCGGACCTGCTTGGCCAGGCGGCTGATGGAGGAGGTGACCTGGCTGTTATACAGCAGCATCAGCGCCAGGAATATGATGCCGCCGGCTGCCAGTGAGGCCCAGCTGACCAGGGCGTAAAGCTGGTTTTGAGAAAAATCCTGGATTTCCACCTGGTAGGAGCCGTCGGTGAAGTTGACGGGAAAGGTATGTTCTGCTGAATTGGCGGAAGAGGAGATTTTTTCCTGATTCTTCCCAGACCGGATTACAAAGCCTCCGTCAGAGCCTACCATCTCGGCGCCCCAACGGTCGGAATTCAAAATGGCGCCGTTGGCGGAGACGGTGAGCTGGATATAGGGGTGGCTATGGTTCCAGACGCCGATTTTTGCACATTGGTGGAGGAGACAGCCTCCTCCTGGACCTAGGTCGGAAAGAGCCGATGGCTTCCAGAAGCCGCAAATTCTGGCGCTTTTACGAGCAATACACCCTCTTTTCCACCAGCTAATCCCCCAGGACCTGCAGCGTAAGACCCAGGGCGATGGCCGCCATGGCCGCCAACAGCAGCATGGCCAGCAGCTTCAGACTCAACCGGCGGTAGGGGCTTACCTTTAGCCAAATTGATACCCCCTTTCCCCAGATGGTCCGGATCAGTTTGGGATTGGTGGGGTCCTCCTCCAGCTTTTTTCCGCAGGTTCAGGATGTGGACCATGACGGTGTTGGTGGAGGTGGGCATGTACTTTTCTCCCCAGGCGCCCTCGTAGACGGGCGAACGTCCAGCACCTTCCCCGGTGCAGGAAAAAGTATTGAGAGAATGTCGTATTCCTTGCTGGTGAGCTCCACCACCCGGCCATTTTTACGGCGCAGCGGCGGTCCTCATCCAGATGCAGGCTGGCGTCCAGAACCTCCTCCCGCTTGCCCTTATACACCCGGTATCGGCGGAGCAGAGAATCCACCTTCATGAGAAGCTCCGACTGGGAAAAGGGCTTTGGCAGGAAGTCGTCTCCGCCGCTTGCATAGGCGGAGGCCTTGTCCCCCAGCTGGGTTTTGGCGGTGAGGAACAGGATGGGGGCGGTGGAAAAGCTCCGGATGGACCGGCAGGCTTCCACACCGTCCATACCGGGCATCATAATATCCATCACAACTAGGTCGTAGGCAGGATCTGTCCGCAGACGGCGTACTGCTTCCTCGCCGGAGGAGGCTTCCGCCACCTGGTAGCTCCGGTTTTCCAGCAGGATCCGCAGCAGCTGCCGGATATCCGGTTCATCGTCTACCACTAAGATTCGAATGTTGGCATCCATGGTATGTCACCTCTCATCCCATTGTATCACATCCATTGGGCAAATTCCGGGTTTTTAAGAATTGTTAAGGAGAAATTTCTAGATAAATATTCGTTTGCGGATGGCGTCGCCCAGGGGCCGGATGATACCGGCCAGAATCCAGAGAAGCCCCAGGCTGGACAGCACCCCCACCGGGTACAGGCTCCAGCGGAACATCTCCCCGCCAAAGGTGATGCATTGAAACAGCTCCACCAGCATGGCGGAGCATCCACGGCGATGCTGGCGCCTCCGAAAATGAAGAAGTACCCCCGGCGGAGATAATGGGCCAGGGCCACCACGGTGGTGGTCAGAAGACAGGCGATTCCGGTGACCGGAAAGGCGAAGGATAAAAACCACCCTCCACCGGTTTTCAGATTGATATACAGCAGATACAATCCCACAGCCACAAAATCCACGGGAAGCAGCACCACTGGATTAGGCCGCCGGAACCAAAGGGGCAGGGCAAGCAGCACGTAGGCCACCGCCAAGGCCCCCAGGACATAACCGGACCAGGTTACCCGGCTCCACAGGCTCAGGTCCACCAGCAGGCAGACAGCGGCGGCAGCCAGGGGCAATGATGGTGAACAGAAACCGCATGCTGGTGCGTTCCGGCTCCGGCGCGACCCACTGGCGGGGATAAAGGGGGCTCCCCCTACCTGCCGTGGGATATCCGGATGATAGGCCCGAAGGCCGCACAGTGGGCAGCGGGTTTCGCCCTCCCCCCCAGGCGAACGCCGCAGTTCATACAATACATGGTTGGATCATTCCCTTCCTTGGTTGCTGTCTACCGTGACCTCCAGTCCCAGGGCCACCAGCTTGGTGAGGAACCGGCGCTCCAGCTCCGGCTGCCGGAGGCTGCGGATCAGGTTGATGCGGGTGAGCCCGCCCCAGGAGATGACGCTGCAGTTATTAAAATAGGTGAGTTGGGGGCCAATGATGAAGTCCAGGCAGGCCACATGGGGCGCCAGCTCCCGGGGCAGGCGGGTGAGACCCAGGTTGGAGATGTTCAGGGTTCCTTTGCATTCTCCTACAGTCCGGTAGGCCAGGCGCATGGCCAGATTTTTTCAAGGGCAGCGGCGCCACCTTCATCATCAGGGCCTGCTCCGGGTTTACGTTGGCGGCTACCCGGGCGGCCATTTGCTGGGGGTAACCTGCATGGCGAGCTGACCCTGAACCACTGAGCACAGCTCGTCCAGGCTGTATGCGCCCAGCCGGGGGTCCACCCCAACGTTGACGGTTAAAGCGAAGTTTCGGAGGGTCCGGCTTTCAAAAAGCCGGCGCAGGTCCACGAGGAATGGTGACTTTGGCCCACCTATGACTCCGCCGGGGGCGGAGCTCCATAATGGCTTGCAGCATCACAGCTGCCAGGAAGGCGGTGATGGTGACGCCGTGGGCCTTAGCCAGGGTTCGGAGGGCTTCGGAGGAGACGGTTGCCACCGTCAGGTGGAGGAAACCATCCTGCTCCCGGGGTCCCTGAATCCGGAAAGCATTTTCCTCCCGGCGGCTCATGGAAACCTGACCGGCCACCTTCAGGAAGCTGTCTTCCCACTCGGCTGGGTCCGGGGGCATGTGCCAATCCAGAACTCCCTCCTCCGGTGGGATGGAGATGCCATCGCGCAGGGGAGACATAGGCCGCTGTCAGAGTCTTGAGAAAAACACCAGGCCGCCGCTGCCGTCGGTCAGGGAGTGGAAGAACTCCACGGCAATCCGGTTGCGGAAGTACAGCACCCGCAGGGCGCAGGTTTCCAGCTCCCGGCTGGTCATGTGGACCAGGGGACAGCTGCTGTCCGGCCGCACCCGAGGCGGTTCGGGAACCTGCTCCAGGTAATACCAGAAAAGGCCCCGGTGCAGGCTCACCAGCATGGAGGGAAAGCGGGGGGCAACCAACCGGACCGCTTCCTGCAAAAGAAGAGGGTCTATCGGCTGCGTCAGGGTGGCGGAAAGCCGGAACACATTGCTCCAGTCCCGCCGCTTGACGGCGGGGGAATATTTTGGCGGCGTTGTCCAGCCGCATCCACTTCTTCGGCTCCGGCATAGAGGTCCTCCCTTGGCATGGAAATGATGCAACCGACCGTTTGCTTAGGGGCCATTATATCACATTTGTCCGCAAATGAAAAGCACGCCAGTACAGAAGAACGGCTTGCTTTTTTCCGGCAAAAAACACTATAATCCACATTAGAAAATACGTGCTAAGCCCTGGAAGCAGGGCGGAATGGAGATACCATGTTTCGTGGATTTTCACCAGAGACCATGGATTTTCTCTGGGGCATTCGGATGAACAACGAACGCTCCTGGTTTCTGGCTCATAAAAACGACTATATGCAATACCTGTACGAGCCTATGAAGGCCTTGGGGGAGGCGATTTTTTGGCCCTTTCAGGAGGTTCCGGGCTTGGAGCTGAAGGTTTCCAGAATTTACCGGGACGCGAGAATGCACCCGGCCACACCGTACAAGGAAAGTCTGTGGATCTGCATCCGCCGCCAGGTGGATATGTGGAGCCAGCATCCGGCCCTCTTTTTGAGCTTTCGCCCGGAGGGCGGCAGCTATGGGTTCCTTCTGTGGCAGCCCCGCCCGGAGGCCATGGAGCGGTTCCGGCGGGATGTGGCGGCCCGGCCTGGCTATTTCCCGGAGCTACTGGAGCGGGCCCAGTCCGCCTCCGGCCTGGGGTTGACGGCCCAGCCATATAAGCGCCCGAAGCCCTGCCCGGATGCTGCCCTGGCGCCCTATTTCAGCTGGAAGGGCGATCTGGGAGGCTATTGCGGAGGTACCGGCAGGGGCCGGCCCTGTTTTTTTCTCCGGCGCTGGCCGACCAGGTGGGGCAGACGCTGGAAGCGTGGCTACCGGTCAGCAACTAGTTTTATCAGCTGACGGATGTATAATTTAACAATTTTTTTCAAGACTTCCTGCTTCTGGGATTTTGCCGCCGCCGGTTCACGCCGGCGGCGTTTTTTTCTTCAGAGGTTCAGGAAAAGGAGCATGTTTTTTCTCGTCTGCCCACCGACTGAATCGCCTACTTTTCGACATATTAGATATTGCGGACGCAAACGCAAGGAAAAGGGTGGAGAAATGATGAAAAATTTGGTTTTTCGCGCCGCCCTGGCGGCGCTTTTATGGGTCCTGCTCAGCGTGCCGGTTTGGGCTGCGGATGTACTCATTCCCCGTGGGCCGGGCGGTGGGATTGGAGCTGGAGGCAGCGGGCTTGGCTGTTGCTGAGCTGGACCCTGACCTGGGTGGCAATGCCCGGGATGCAGGCATGCAGGTAGGGAGACATCATCATCAAAGCAGATGGCCAGCCGGTGGATGACGCGGCCTCCCTGCAGGCAGCTGTGGACCGGAGCAAGGACCGTCTGGTGCTTACGGTGTTGCGGGACGGAGAGGAACGGAACCTGACTGTCACACCCGTGGAGCAGGACGGCCGAAAGCGCTTGGGCATTTATGTGAGAGAGGGCATTGCTGGTGTGGGAACCGTCACCTACTATGACCTGAGTCCGGCGCCTTTGGCGCCCTGGGACACGGTGTCAGCGACCCCCGTGGAAATCTGCTCCCGTTGGAAGCCGGCACCGCATTGGAAGCGGAGGTGGTCTCTGTAAAGAAAGGGCCGCGCCGGGCGCCGGGGCAGCTTCAGGGTGCGTTTCAAAAAGGACGCGGTGTTGGGGGAACTGGAAAAAATACCCGCTGCGGGGTTTTTGGCACGGCAGCAGCAGGATGGAGCGGAATTCCTCTGCCAGTTGCGGAAACCCCGGAGATTCATACGGGAACGGCAGCAATTTTGTCTAACATTTCCGGAACAGAGGTACGGGAGTATTCTGTGGAGATTTTAAAGCTCTATCCGGGGAAAGGCCTGCGGCCGGAATCTGCTGCTCCATGTGACCGATCCGGCGTTGCTGGAGGCAACGGGGGGAATTGTCCAGGGGATGAGTGGGTCGCCCATCATACAAGATGGCAGACTGATTGGGGCGGTTACCCATGTGTTAGTCAATGACCCCACGACAGGTTATGGAATTTTTATTCAAAATATGCTGGACGCTGCAGCATAGCGCAGAGCGGGGGCTGGTCCCCCGCTTTTTTTTTCTGCGTTTAATTTCGCGGCCCATGGATCGGGCAGCTTCCGAAGTCCGGTGACACGCCCCAATTTCATGATGCAGATACACGATGACTTTTCGGTGGGGATGCGCTCTCCCGCCTGGCAGAATGCCTGCCCATGTATTTTTTGACACATTTCCTTCCACGTTTTGCCTTGATTGTGGGAGAAAAACTGGTATAATTTAGATGCAGCCTCCTGAAAACCGCCCACCTTTGAGGAGCTGTGAAACTTGTGGGGGAATGGAAGGAGATCAGAAACGCAAGATGAGAATGAACGTGGGGCGAGAGCCCTGTATTCTATACGAAACCGTAGAACTGCTCTATGCCTATATCAACGGCATTTCAGCCGACCGGCTGACGATGGATAGGGTGTACTGCATCCCGGCTCCGGAGATTACTCGCCTGATGGGGGCGGCCTGTGCGGGTGTAGACCGTCAGGACCCGGACTTCCGCCGCTTTTTACCCGGCGGCCGATTTTGGATGAGCACAGTCAGTTTACTTGCCTGGCTTTCTGCATGGTGTATTGGTTTATCCGGCTGGATACGACGGATATGACTTTGCAAATGGACCGCATATGTGCCAATTGGGAGCGGATTCGCCGTCAGCCTTTTACCATCAGGGCGATTAACCGGTACGCCTTGGATGTGGAAGCCCTTCCGGAGGGGCGGCCAGGGTCTCTGGCGGCAGAACTGAAAAAGCTGCCGGTGGAGGAGGATTTTCTCCTTATTTTACTGGAGGTGTTTTCGGATTACACCTATCAGATGAATTGCCTGCGGGAGCTGATTATGCCCATTGCCCGGCGGCTGCAGGCTTTGCTGGAGCCATTTGTTGCCCAGGCAGAACCTTTGCGAGAAACCTGGGACCGTTTTTTTCCAGGAGACCTCTGTAGAGGACTTTGTGATGAAGCGAGCGGGAACGACTTTGGAAAACCTCTGGAGCAGGCAGGAATTACCTTGCGATATCTGGGCGCCCACAACGCTGCGGGGTACCTGGACCCGGAACGGAACAGCTTTTTTATGCACCTTGGTGTGGCCATACAGCCTACCCTGCAGCAGGAGTATGAACAGGAAGGGCCTCAATGAGCGGGAGCTGGCGTCCCTTCGGCTTCTGGGGGACAAGGGACGGTCCGAAATGGTCCAGGCCCTGATGGAAAAGTCCATGTCCATGCAGGAGCTGGCCACTCACCTGGGCTTAAATCCTGGTACGGTCTTTCGCAACCTGAACAGTCTGACCAGCGCAGAGCTTTTTGACCAAGGAGGTTCAGGGGAGACCGGTATTATTACCGGACTGATTTCCCGTTTATCCAGGCTATTTTTTCAGCATATGCTGGATTTTTATCAAAAGGAGGCTCCATCCGCCCGGGTTGAGCTTCCAGGCGCCCCAAAAGATGCACAGCGCACAGATCCGGTCTGTGCGCTGTGCATCTTTTGGAAGGACGGTTTTCAGTCTGCAAAGTCCTCTTCCGTGACGGCTTCCTGAGGGGCTTCTACGGCCTCTTCTGCAGCCTGCTCCACGTTTTCCAACACTTCTTCGGCGCCCTCGGCCACATGCTCCACTGCTTCCTCCACTGCCTCGCCGGCTTCACAGGCGGCGTCGGCCAGCTTCTCACCCGCAGGAGCAGCCGCCATGGCAGCAGCGGTCCCGCAGCTTCTGCAACCTGGCCAGGAATTTGTCGCCATACCGGGCGATGAGCACCACAGAGCCTGCAATGGCAGCCAGCGCAGCGGCAAATTTCCATAAGTTTTTCATACCACATTCCTCCAAGCTTTCTGGTAATTGGCTACTTTTTAGTATATCCGCCTCGTGCCGGTTTTGCAACTCAAAATTTAAACTTTTGTAACAAAATTCTCTTTTCGGGGGCAGCGGCCTGGGGCGCTGAGGAGGGGTAGTTTAAAATGCAGTGGCCCACGCCGATGTAATCCCCGGTGATGCCCCACTTAGCCAGGGAGCGTTTTGCCCTCCGGGCTTTCAAATTCCTCCCGGGCGCGATGAATCCAGCAGGCTCCCAAACCCAGAGCGTGGGCAGCCAGGAGCATGTTGCCAATGACCAAGCTCCCGTCCTCCACCCCCCGTGTGGACGGACTTGTCTGCCAGGACCACCAGCACCACCGGCGCGCCATAAAAAGGCTGGGCCTCCGGATTGCCCAAGGCCTGGGCATTGAGCTTTTCCAGGGCGGTTATGTCTTCCTTTTTGGTCAGGACCACAATCCGGCCTGCCTGCCTCCCTCTGCCGTTGGCGGCATAAGTTCCGGCCAGCAGGACCTGGTCCAGCAGCTCCTCCGGTACCGGGCGGTCCCAATACTGCCTGCAGCTCCGCCGTGTCACCATGGCTTGCACAATTTCGTTCATGTTGATCCTCCTTTTTGCTTTTATATGGAAACGTTATACGTACCCATACATACCGCGTACACTGACTTCGCCGGACTGGACGGCCTCCGGCCCCTGGCCGAAATCCACCAGAAGAGCGCCCCGGTCGTCCACGTCCACCGCCTGCCCCCCACCGGGTTTCTCCCGCCCGGCTCACGCTGACGGCCCGGCCGATGGTGACACAGTCCCGGCGGTACCGGTCCATCCACTCCCTGCCGGTTCTCCACCAGATCCCCATCCAGACGGCTGAGGGCTCGGATCATCTCTGCCGCCAGGGTGTTCCGGCTCACAGCCTTGCCTGTCAGCATAGACAGGGAGCCTGCCATATCCCGGAATCTCCGGTGGAAAATCGGAGAGAGTCTGGTCGCAGTTGACGCCTGCCCCCACCACAGCGTACTGTACGTGTCCGCTCTCTGCCTCCAGAGACAGCTCTGTGAGAATGCCGCATAGCTTTCGGCCACCGGATACCAGGTCGTTGGTCCACTTGATCCCTGACGCAGGCCGGAGGCAACTTCTATCCCGTCGCAGAGCACCTCTGCCACGGCGCAGGTCAGGTGCATCAGCTCCTCCGGCGGCGCCTCCGGCCGGAGAATGACTGACAGGTATACTCCCACCCCTGGGGGGGAGACAAAGCTTCGACCCATCCGGCCGCGGCCTCCAGTCTGGCTGTCGGCCACAATGACCGTGCCTACCGGCGCCCCTGAGCGGCCAGGGTTTTGGGCCAGGTTATTGGTGGAGTCGACAGAATCCAAAACCCGCACCAGCCCGCCCAAGGGTGGCCGTCCGCCGGGCAGCAATTTCCTGGGCGGAAAGACGGCCGGTGGGGGGCGTCCAGGTGGTAGCCCCCGGTTGGGAGCGGAGTCAATGGTGTACCCCTCTTTCCGCAGAGCCTCCACCGCTTTCCCACACTGCTGCACGGGAGACGCCCAAAAGGGTGCTCATCTCCTGACCGGAGAGATAGCCTGACTCCTGACGCAGGAGCTCTAAAAATTCGATCTTTCATGACCCGCCTCCTTTGGCAAGTTTTTCATGGTGAGGCTGATGCGGCCCTGCTTTTCGTCTACCTCCTCCAGCACCGCCACCTGAGCAATACGTAACTGAAACGAAGTGGGCCACTGAT
>VOFJ01000309.1_pt1 | contig 44863 bp, 48 predicted proteins | sample 5384081 | NCBI WGS metagenome assembly VOFJ01 (sample SAMN12384729, study PRJNA508395) | human gut metagenome | isolation source: healthy gut I | host: Homo sapiens
TCTGGTCAAGACGAACCCGGATTTCCCGTCCATCTTGCAAAACGCATGGGATGAAGTGCTGAAAGACCATAACGTGATGCTGGTTCTCTGCGGTTCCCTCATCAGCATGATGAAAAAACACGCACTTGCCTACGACAGTCCGCTCTATGGCCGTAGAACGGCACAGATTCGGCTGATGCCGCTGCAATTTACGGATGTGTATGCGGCGCAGAACCTGTCGTTTGAGCAGGCTGTGGAGCAGTATTCCGTAACGGGCGGCGTCCCGAAATATCTGGAGTTTTTTCCAGACGGACGAGCCGCTGGTGGAGCAGCTTCGGCGTGTGGTACTGTCGAAAAATGGCTTTTTGTATGAAGAACCGGATTTCTTGCTCAACGAGGAAGTGCAGACGCCCATCAACTATTTCTCCGTGCTAAAAGCGATTTCGGACGGCAACCACAAGCTGAGCAAGATCGGTATGACGATGGAGCAGGACACGTCAGCTATTACGCCGTACCTGAAAACACTGATCGACCTTGGTTTTGTTATCAAGAACGTTCCCATCACCGAAAAGAATCCAGAGCGTTCCCGGAAAAGCCTGTATTATGTTTCGGACAACTTCATCCGCTTCTGGTTCCGCTATGTCTATCCCTACAAGGGAGAGCTAGAACTGGATAATCAGCAGATCGTGCTGGATGAGATGGGCAAAGACTTCAAGCAAAAATTTGTGGCTTTCGCTTATGAGAGCATCTGCCGGAATATCTTTGCAGAGCTGTGCCGAAAGGGGCAGATTGACTTTGAACCTTCACGCATTGGCTCTTACTGGTGTAACGACAACGAGGGAGACACAGAGATCGATGTTGCAGCTGTGGACAACCAGCACAAACGGCTGTTCCTCGGTGAGTGTAAGTACCATGCGAAACCTGTGGATGTGGCGGTCTACTCTGCCTTGCAAGAAAAGGGGCAGTCCAAAGAACTTACAGCGGCCTTTAAGGGCTACGAAATTGTGTACGGACTGTTCTCCAAGAGCGGCTTTACAGATCGACTGGTGGAAATGGCAGCGGAGAACTCCAACCTGATTCTGATTCAGGAAGATGCAGTTTACAGGAAGTAATATAATCCAAATTATCATAAGTTTAATTATATTATTGCGGGATTTTCTGTGCGCTATGTTTTAGCGACCTTGAGCCAAAATGTAGCATCCTTTGGGCAAGATTTAGAAACTACGCCTTAAAAAAAAGTAGCAATCTCTGAAAAAGTTTAGCGAGGAGGCATATCCTGTGGAGGGCGGAAACTCGCTATACTCTTGTAAAAAAGTATCGACTTTGACGAAGAAAGTATCGAGTTCGATATATTACGCTTCAAGAAAGTATCGACTTTCGATTGAGCATATCATCGTGTATGGCGTTTTTTCCTTGCAATGCCACATCAACGGTGTATAATACTTTTAGAGGATAGCGGCGTTGACCAGCTATCGGGTGGCATTGAAGCAATAGACTGGTTCGGCATCAGCCTGTTGTAGAGCCAAACCGTGGGTTTAGCGAAAACCACAAGCCGAATAGATTCACTCGAATCGAACAAAAACGCAAAATGTCCGCTCACTGTGGAGATTCAACTCCATCGGTGGGCGGGCATTCTTTTTTGTTACTTGGTGGTGAACTGAATGCCAACAGTATAAAAAGGACACCTACAACACCGCAGTGCTGTCCGATGTCCCTTGTGGCTAGTTTTATCGTTGTCCGCCAACCTCAGACTCCTATGTCCTGCATCGCTTTCGGATTTTATCGCTGCCTGCCAGCCTCAAGCCCTTACGTCTTGTATCAGATCGGATTTTAGGTGTCAGCCACACCAGCGGAATGACGTCCACTTTCCATTTAAGATTATATTCAATTTACATCCAAATAGCAATGTTTCATATAGAAGTTTAGCAAGGCGGGCATATCCAATGATATATGGAAAGTGTGGAAAGTAATGCGGAAAGTGCGGAAACCTGCCATAGAAAAGTGGCAACTTCATCTCAAAAATGGCAACCTCTATGCTAAAAGTGGCAAGTTCCCTGAAAAAGTGGCAACATTAAAATAAAATGCAGCAAGAGGCATATAAGAACCACCATTGTATAGAACCGCCCACTAATCCGAGTTCTCCTTAGACGAGTGGGTTGTTTCGCTTTTGAATCTCTGATTGGTTACTTAAGATACCCTCAAGTTCTAGGTCAGAATGTTTTCTTGGGGTCATACTGTGGAGCATGCCATTAACGAATTTACAATAACATAGTGAACAAATCTGAATAATTCACTTGAAAATAGTAAACAATTCCGGTATAATAGAAATAGGTATACCCAGATTGGCAACGCATACAAAGGACTGTTTTGACATATGAAAGAAACGGTTAAAGTTGAATTATTGAAAGATCCCGAGTGCTTGATGGGATTTTCATGTGGAGAGCCGTCAATTGATGAGTTGATCAAGAAAGCATACTACGAAACACTTCTTGAAAAAGGATATACGTATGTTGCTATTTTGAATAATCGCGTGATTGCGGTATACCAAATCGCATTTATTACACTATCGGCAGAAGAAATCAGTGAAGACACGAATGACCACAACTGGTCTGGAAATTCCGAGTTAAGGTATGGATGTCTCTTAATTCATTATCTTGCGGTAGTAAAAAAAAACGTGTCAACACAGAAAAATCGGAAGTACGATACTGAATGGTATACTAAAAGAGATTTCTCTGCTTGGACGAAAGTGGCCTGTTCGTTTTATAATTATTGATGCGGTAAATGATTTAGTATCGTGGTACAAAAGTTTTGGCTTTGAACCGATTCGCCAAATGGCAGTTGAAAATGCTGGTTTTACAACGCGAATGTATTATGACTGTTATCACCATGATCGGGCCGAATTGGAACGGTATGAAGAGGCCTGTATCAATGATCTTATATAAAAATGAAACGAAGGAGGGCAGTTTATGCGTTATGTGAATGAAGATATCGTTTTGCGAGGCGATGAAGCAAAGCAGTTTGTGTATAATCTGCATCATCCCAATGTTGCTAAAATAGTGGAAGAGAATAGACGACGGGATAAGGCACTTGATGAAGTGAACTATCAGGAAACAGATGATGGTTTTACGTTTGAACTGGAACCTTTGGATTGGGCCAATAGTATAGAAACCATCCAGAAGTTTATAAGCACAATCGAGGTCTGCAATCTGCATTCTTTTCGATCTCAAATGAACTTTATTTGTTTGGACACGAGTGATTCGTTTGAGCAACAAAGTTTAACTGCAGTAGATTCTTTCTCGGCGACAGTTTCATCTGTAGAATCTGCCGTCAGCCGAGATGACGAAATGCTGCTGGCTGGTTAAAGAAAGTGGTGCAAAGATGGATTTGAACAGTAAGAAAAGTGGTTTCAGATTTTCTAATCCAGAGTTGGTGCACTTAGAATATGAAACGAATCAGTCTTTTTTTGTGAAGAATCTGAAATTCAATTGCGTATAAATCTGAGCACGGACGTAAAGCCTTATGAAGGAAAATCAAAGGCTGAAGTGATCTTAACTATAACTTTAGGTGGAAAGACAGAAAAAAGATCCATTTTATCTCGAAGCATCGGAACAAGCAACGTTTGATTGGTCCGGAAGTCAATTCAGTGATGAAGCGCTTGAAAGTCTTCTGAGTAAAATAATGCCCCTTCACTGTTGTTGAGTTATTTAAGACCTATCGTTGCAAGTTCAACAAATTGGTCTCGATATGGAAGTTATAACATTCCTTTTATCGATTTTACGAAGGCTGTAAAAGAATCTGATTAACCTAGGCTTGAGGAAACAGTTCTATTAGATGATGGGGCTGTTTTTTTTTTTGCCTATACAAGCTATTACACAAAATGCCCACTCTCCTGAGAACTCCTCAGACGAGTGGGCATTCTTCTTTCCGTGTATCAAATTTACCTTTGTGGTCACTCAGATCGCCACCAAGTCATGGATCAAAAATCATTATTTTTTATTTGTCCAAGAGTAAGTGCACGGTTTCTGCACTGTTTTTGCACGGTTTCAAGGGATGCAATGGGTACTCTGACTTGCAAAAATACGACAAAGGGTGCAGAAATTACAATGTGAAAAATTACGATGCTTTGCATAAAAATGGTGCAAACTCGAAAGTTTCAAAATCAGAGTACCCAGCCCGAGGGGCTCTTTTAATCAGAGGGCCAGGGATTCGAGTTCCCTCGAGCGCACCAAAATCCCACGAAGAATCGTAAGATTCCTCGTGGGATTTTTCCTTTTTCTGGGGCTCTGCACACTTTTGCACACTTTTTTTGCACACCGGCGGGAAAGCCGTGTTTTTCCTTGCATTGTCTGCATTCTGTGCATCGTGAGCGATTTTTCCATTTTTTTTTTCAGGCGAACAGCAGGCGGGTGAACTCACGCCGCTGTTCGGGGTTCATCTGTCGGACGACTGTCAGCATCACTTCAGGGGTGATTTGAGAGGCATCCGGCAGATTTTGTTTTTCCGGTGCGGAACCGGGCTTGCTGCCGACATTCTGTGAGTAGAAGTCGGCTTCGATCTTCTCGGTCAACTCCAACCGGGGTTTGTCCTGCGTGTGGGCGTAGGTGTCCATCAGGACGGTGGCGGTTGCATGGCCGGTGTTGCCCTGCACCGACTTGAAGTCACCGCCAGACTGCAGCAGCAGCTGGTAGGTGGCACTGGAATGGCGCAGACCGTGGAACACGATCTTCTCAAACTCCGGGTGCTCCGCCCTCCACATACGGTACCACTTGGTCAGAACGTCCGGGGCAATGGGTAAGCCGTCTGGTAAGCGGAACAGCTGACCGTAGTTGCTGTACTTTTCCGGGGCGCTTTGCTCGTCCTGCTTCATCTTTTCCAGCCATGCCAGAAGCTCCTCTTTCAAGGGCTTGGTCATGTACAGGATGCGGTTGGACTTTTTGGTCTTGGTCCGCTTGAGGATCAGCGAGGACTTACTCCCCTCCCGTCTGTCCGGGAAGGTGTGGTAGATCTGGGTGGGGTCGATCTTGGACAAGGCGACCTTGTCGGCACGCTGCAGGGCTTTGTTCACCGAGATGGTTCCCCGTCCGTCTGCTGCGTCAAAGTCCAAATCACTCGGCTGTAAGCCGAGGATCTCACCCTCTCGCAAGGAGAGGATCATGCTCATGTGCACCGCCAGATGCAGGGCAGGGTTCTCGATGGTCTGCAGCGCCGCCAACATGGTGCGCTCATCCCAGATGGTGCGTTCTTCGGTGTTGATCTTGGGGGCTTCACGGGGAGTAGGCGATTTGTGGATTAGATCCCAGTCAACGGCATACGAAAAGGCAGTTTTCAGGAGCGTGTGGACTTCGTGAATGGACGTGCTGGATAACAGCCGCTTCTTCTGATTTTCCGTCAACTCCTGCTTCACACCGTGCACATACTGCCCGCAGGGGGTCTGGCTCAGGGTGGCGTAGAACTGCTCAATGTCGTAGGTGCGGAGGTCTTGCACCTTCCGCTTTCCGATATACGGCACGATGAGGTTCTGCACCATCGCCACAGATTGGGTGTAGGTCTTGGGAGACCACTTGTGTTTGCTGGACTGAATGGGGATCCACTTGTACAGCATCTCCTCCACCGTCATGGTGTCGGGCACGAGGAAGGTGCCGTCCAGCAGTTCCTTCTCCACCGTGATCTTGCGCTCCTGCGCTTCGGCCTTGGTCTTGAAGGTTTCCCAGCCCTTGCAGGGCTTGCCAGCATGATCTTTGTAGTTGTATCGGACAGAATACGTGTTGCCACGTTTCATACTTCGTATGCCTAGCAGTGTGCGCTACGCGCAAATATGTTTTGCCTGCCTTGGCAGGCATCGGCATAATAGATGCCATAGATGTTCCCTCCCTCAGACCGCTGCAAACCAATCGTCAAAGCTCTGCTTGCTTACCCGGATGCTGGTACCGAGGCGGATCACCTTGAAGTCTTTCGTGGTGTTGCACAGATTGTACGCAGCACGGTTGGAGATCGCCAACAGTTGGGCGATCTCCTCCACCCGGTAAACGAGCGGGGGCGTGTCGGACAGTTTTTCTGGTCTGGTCAGAAGGTTCTACGGCAGGGGTTTGGTCCGAAGTTTCGTCAGAAATTACCATGGAATTTCTGACAGAAAATTCGCATGGAACTGCAAGTTCCTGACATTTCATTGTAGGGGATTCGGGCGCGATTTTCAAGTCCTCACGGGTCAGTTTGGCGGAATTTTTTTGCGGACATTCGTCATAGGCATGTCTCCTTTGCACTTCTCCAGACCCGGCGCAGCTCCAGTTGAGCTGCGCCCTGTGGGCCGGTAAATATGTAAGGGCCTGCCGCTCCTGACCCGAAGCAGCAGCCCCAAAGATGTGCTTGGAAAAGGTCAGGCCATACTTCCCCGCATTTTTCAGCAGGAACTGGCTGAACTTCTTTTGCGGAACAGGTGATTCCAGATTATCCTCGCACCACTTGGTGTAGGCGCGGTAGAGATAGGTGGAGTGTTCCTCGGTGTCGGGCTTGAAGCGGACATACGCACTGGCCTGCATGAACTGGGTCAGGTTATCGCTGTCCGCCATGGCTGCTTCAAGGTTCTGGATGGAGCGCTCGCTGATGGTGAACTGATAGCGGTTCGCCAGCAGACGGTGTAACCCCTCCAGCATCCACACCAGGATGCCGGGACGCTCCTCGGACAGCTCTTCGATGAGGAAGGGATTATCCACCCGGGCAGGGTCACGGTCTTTCACGGACGAAGTGGTTCTATCGATTTATCCAAATGAAAAACATTGTGATTGTGCTACAAATTTTCAGAAGATTTATATACAGACACACAAACTTTTGGAAATTTATGGACGAACGAAATAAATTGAGATTAAATTACGTTATTCCAATAAAGACATTTGAAATTGTGTCCTTTTCAAACGATCGGTAGGAGGGGTATTTATGTTAGAGCAGCTTTTCAAATCACAAATTGCAACAGTTTCCGATCCTTACCAATGCAACTGCATCACGGATGCGTTGGCGGCTGCGGGAATCAAGTTTTATTGCAAAACCAAAGATGCCAATCGGCGTAATGCGTTCGATCAGGCAAGAATCGGAACGCTGGGTATAAAACCGAAGTATATCACGGAGGTATTTGTGGACAAAGAAAATGCAGAAATGGCATTACATATCGTACACACCTTGCCCAATCAAGAGAATTTTTGAAAAAGCTATTGACTGTCCCCTTGGGGGTGGGCTTATCATACCAGTGGAGACTAACTATTAAAAAGTCAAGCCCCAAAATGAAAAAATCCCTAAAATCCGTCAACCATTCGCTGCCCATGACAAACAGCATTCAAATGCTGGTCTTGGGACAGCGAGGGCGACGGAGAGAATAACAAAAGCAAGCCCAGCTAACCCTCGCAAAAACAGGATAGCATTTGAATGCTTCGGTTTGTCAAGGGTTCGCTGCGCCAGCTAAGTTGTTCTTGGATTTCGCTCAGGCTCTGGAGAAAATCAAGCAGCCGTAAGATACGCTTTTCCAGACTTTTGCAAGGCATAGATCAGCCGCACGAGTTTCTTCATGGCATGGGACAGGGCAACATTGTAGTGTTTTCCTTCAGAACGTTTCTTGGCAAGGTATTCAGCAAAGACGGGATTCCAGTGGCAGACGTACTTGGTTGCGTTGTAGAGAGCGTATCGCAGATAGCGAGAACCGCGTTTTTCCATGTGAGCATAGCAGTTTGTGAGTTTGCCTGACTGGTATGTAGACGGAGAGCAGCCAGCGTAAGCAAGGACTTTGTCAGGAGAATCAAAGTTGGAGAAATCGCCGATTTCAGCAAGAATCATGGCAGCGGAATGAACACCCATTCCGGGAATAGAAAGAATCGGTGGATGCAATTCATCCATGATTTGCTGAATCGAATCTTCAATTTCATCAATCTCGGAGACTAACTATTAAAAAGTCAAGCCCCAAAATGAAAAAATCTAAAAAAATCCGTCAACCATTCGCTGCCCATGACAAACAGCATTCAAATGCTGGTCTTGGGACAGCGAGGGCGACGGAGAGAATAGCAAAAGCAAGCCCAGCTAACCCTCGCAAAAACAGGATAGCATTTGAATGCTTCGGTTTGTCAAGGGTTCGCTGCGCCAGCTAAGTTGTTCTTGGATTTCGCTCAGGCTCTGGAGAAAATCAAGCAGCCGTAAAGATACGCTTTTCCAGACTTTTGCAAGGCATAGATCAGCCGCACGAGTTTCTTCATGGCATGGGACAGGGCAACATTGTAGTGTTTTCCTTCAGAACGTTTCTTGGCAAGGTATTCAGCAAAGACGGGATTCCAGTGGCAGACGTACTTGGTTGCGTTGTAGAGAGCGTATCGCAGATAGCGAGAACCGCGTTTTTCCATGTGAGCATAGCAGTTTGTGAGTTTGCCTGACTGGTATGTAGACGGAGAGCAGCCAGCGTAAGCAAGGACTTTGTCAGGAGAATCAAAGTTGGAGAAATCGCCGATTTCAGCAAGAATCATGGCAGCGGAATGAACACCCATTCCGGGAATAGAAAGAATCGGTGGATGCAATTCATCCATGATTTGCTGAATCGAATCTTCAATTTCATCAATCTCGGAGGTGAGTTCCTTAATGAGTTTAATGGTGTGCTTCAATTCTAGAGATTTGGCAGACATGACAGAACCAATGGAAGTTCTGGCGGCCTCTCGAATCTGGATGGCCTTTTTTTTTTTCGTAGCGTCCCTTGGACGCTGTTGCAAGAAGATTTGTCAGCTTGGTGAGATGAATTTCTGAAATCTCTTTTGCACCGGGATATACACTGAGGAGCGCATAAACCGAAGCAATATGGAGAGAGGTAACGAGCTTCTCCAGTTCTGGAAACAGAATCGTGACCAGTCTGGACACTGACTGCTTCAGCTTGGCTCTTTCACGAACCTTATCGAATCGGTATCTTGTTAGTGACTTTAACTCTTCGTTGTGGTATGCTGTATCCGTCTAGGACTTGAGGTCTACATCGGACAATAGCATAGTTGCAATCGTTCTTGCATCCACACGATCGGTTTTAGTTTTGCGAAGGCTGAGACTTTTTCGGTACAGGTTGGTGTGCAAAGGATTCATGACATAGACGGCCAGGTCCTTGTCAAGAAGAAATCCAAGAATGTTGTAGCTGTAATGTCCGGTAGCCTCAAGTCCTACTTTTATATTTTGTCTGACTTTTTGGGTACAGTTTCGAATCGTTTGAAGCAGTTGCTTAAATCCATCCATGTTGTTGGGGATGGTAAAGCAGTCAGCACGAACCATTCCGTCTGAATCAAGAATACAGCAGTCATGCTTATCCTTGGCAACATCAATTCCAACACAAACCATTTTGATACCTCCGGCATATTTATTTCGATGCTGTTCAGGACCACAGACTTCTTTGCTCTTGTAACCTCGTTCTAAATAAACCGTCTGGCGGTATCTAACTGATTAACATTTCAACAAAGAGGCTGTGGTTGGAGCCTCCAATAAACCGTCTTTACGGTAGGTGAAAATTACCAATCCACAGCATCCTAAACATTGTAGCATACCGCTGGAGAGCGGTCTATAAATACTACTCTTTTATAATACGAGGTGATAATATGCTTATCAATGAAGTCTGCAAGAGATGTGGCCTTACCAAAAAGGCGATTGAGTATTATGAGGAACAAGGCTTAACTCGCCCTCAAATTATGGAAAATGGTTACAGGGTGTTTTCAGAGGATGATGTCATCCAATTAAACAAAATCGCAGTTTTACGCGGGCTTGGAATATCAGTATCGGACATTAAAACGGTTTTGGCAGAGAATGACTATTTATCCTTTCAAACTATATGCGACAAGAAAGAACTGGAAATTTCGGATATACAAGCGAAACAACAATTACTCCACATGCTTGCGAGAAACCAGAATTGGGAGGATGCCCGGGCGCAATTGAGCCAGCTCGAAACGAAGCGCTCTATTCTTTCAAGATTGCTTGACCGTTTTCCGGGATATTTCGGGAAATTTATCAGTCTCCATTTTGCACCGTACCCGAATGAGAGGGTTGCAACAGACGAACAGCAAGATGCATTTGAAACGATAATTGATTTTTTAGACGGTGTGAATATTGTTATCCCGGATGATTTGAAAGAATATCTCGACGATGCTGCGAAAACCATTGATCTTGTTGACGTGTCAAAAAAAGCTGCTGCAAGTGTTGCTGCTGCAATACAAGACCCTGAACAATATCTGAAAGATAATAGGGAGCTGTTTGAGCGGTATAAGGAAGTCAAAGCATCTGACGCGTACAAAAACACTCCGGGTTACAGACTTCAAGAACTATTCGCACAGTTAAATCGAGAAAACGGGTACAATGATGTCTTTATCCCTGCTATGCGGCGATTGAGCAGTTCTTATCGTGAATACTATGAAAAGCTATTGAAAGCAAACGAAGTTTTCTTAAAAAGTTATCGCGGAGTTCGTTTTTAATGCAAGCGTAGATCTGCTTTCGCAGCTTGTCCAGTTCGGTCTGGTAGACGGTCTGGGTGGGCTGCTGCCCTTCGGCGGCGAGTTTGGCGTTGGCATGGTCGAGACGGCGTTGTCCGCGCCGCTGCGCCCAATACTCGCGCTCCGAAACATGGTCGCCTTGGGCTTCCAGCAGGTTGATCTGGTTCAGGTCGGCTTGCTCACACATTTCCATGACTGCGACACGGAGGTGCCGGAGCATGGCAGAAGTGCAGCGGTGCTTCTTGCCTGCTTCCCAGTCGCACGGATTGTCCATGAAGGGCTGCCGTTCCACGGTGCGGACACGCAAGCTGCCGATGACGATGTGGACGTGGATGTTTCCCGCACTGTTGTGACCGTCCGGGTGGGTGCAGACGATGGCGGGATGACCGGGGAAGTTGTCCTTGCAGAACTGCAAGCCAAGGGCTTGCGCCCGCTCCATGGTCAGGTCGTTCTCTACTGCGTCCTTCGGGTCGAAGCTGATGATATACTTCGTATGGCCAGCGGTGCGTGCTATGCACGAATATATTAGCATCCGCTTTGGCGGATGTCGCCATATATGGTGGGTCTTCACGTCCTCCCGCCCGCCGTTCTTGCCGTACTTGCGGTTGGCAATCAGGCAGGCCATAGCAAACGAGGATTCGCCGCACTCAAGGGTGTCGAGCAGGTACGAATCCCGCAGCTTGGGTCTGCCCTTCTCGTCCAGAATGGGCAGGCCGGTGTACTCGTTGTGCTGAAAGGTGAGATAGCTTTCGGCGGCGGCATAGTTAGAGTTTTTCGAGGTCATGCTGATTGCAGCCGCAGGCTGCTTACATTAGAAAAAATCGCGGAAGTGATTTTTTACAGCCAATTCGGCGCAGCCGGATTATTGCTTGATGGTTGCCATACAGTTCACCAACCGTTTCTTCGGCTTTCAGCCGAAAGTTCGTGAATGCGGACAGTTCCTCCAGAATTTGCGCCCGGAGCTGCTCGGTGTCTTTGCCGCCGGAGTTGAAGTGCCGTGCAAGCTGGTTGAGGTTGCTGCCTACCTTGCTGCACTGGGCAGACAAGGCGGCAAGCGCCGCCAGTGCATCCTCGCCGCCCTGCGCCACCACAACGGTGTGCTTGACGTTCACGCCGTACAGGACGCGGCGGACGAGTTCGGATTGGGTGAGGTGGAGTTCTTTGCAGGCGTATGCGATCCGCAGTTTTTCTTCTGCGGTCACTCGGACCTTGATGATGTGTGTCTTTCGTTTTCGCGGCGTGTCATTGCGGTTCTCTCGTGCGTGTACGTTCGGACTTTTCATTTCAGTCATATTCGACCTCCTGTGAAAATGATAAATGCCCACTCCGGGATGGAGAGGGCTATGTAAAGCGACACGCCGCTTTTGCGCTGAAACCAGCGCAATGCTGGAGCAGGGTTTGGGGAAGGGCCACGGTTGCGAAGCAATGAAAGCCCCATTGGGGCTTTCAAGTGGCAGCGCGGTCTGCGACAGCAGATGGAGGGGCTTTGCCCCGACAAGCGCTTGCCCCAACAAGGATGACTGAGTGGACAGCAATTTTTCAAGCATTGAAAATTTGTGGCCACAGGTCGATACTTGCTTTTGCCCTTTCCGTGCAACACTGAAAATTTCAGAATTCGAACCGCAATGCACGTTGAAAATTTTGCAGAGCAAAACGTGTGAAAAGGCAAAGCCCCTGCTCATGGTCACCGTTCACACCGAACGCAGTTCCTGCCCCTGTTTTGCAGCGGCGTTGTCCGGCTCGCCCACAGAAAGCGTGAGGTCATGGCGCAGTATCTCGTTCAGACGGCTTATGTAAGATTCAAGGTTCAGTATGAAGAAAGCCGGGCGCAGTGCAGACACTACAGCCTGCTTCTTTCAAGCACAAGAATAACACTTTTCAGTTGTACAGTCAACAACTAAAAACAATTTTTAGAAGATTAAACAACTACATAAGATTTTATTTGTGAAAAAGAAAAATACCGCCCACGCAGCGCAGCGATGATTTTGTCGGGTGAAACGGCGGCAAAATAGATCGGGTGTGTTGCGGGGCGGTAAAAATCTTCATGGGGAACAAACCCTCACTGCGTCGCATTTTATTGCGGATTCAGTGGGATTTGTGACAGAGAGTATCATGGTTCGCAAGGCGCGTCAAGATGATTTTGAAAAATTTATTGTGGTAAAGCAGTGATAGTAGGACTTTATGAAAAGCCATATCGGAGGTAAATTCTTGCTGCTGACGAATAAATGCAGAGTGCAAAAACAAATTTTGTGGCAAATGAACAAAAATATTGAGAATGAAATGCTTATGTGATAAAATGATGGAAATAGTCTTACAGTATGCTTGTAAGAGATGTTAAAGAAATGCTAAAAGGAGAAAATTGATGAGTTCAAAAGTGCTTGTGATTGCGGTCTCATTGCTTTTTGTATGATTATGCTTACAGGATGTGGAAATCCGGCAGAAGAAGTTCTTAAAGAAATTGAGACTGGTGATGCTGCAAAGGCACAGCAAATCTATGAGAAAAAGGTTTCTGGTGATTCTTCTGCTGAAAAAATGGTAGAGGATGGATTGGCTCCGGTGTTGGAAACCATTCTTGAACAATATAATACAGGTGACGTGACAAAGGATTATGTGAATCAACAGTTCGATATTTACAGATCTATGATAGGGGAAACGGCAACATTTGTTGATGCGGAAAAAATGCTTGCTGGAATTAGAAACTTCAAAGAAGAACTTTGAAAAAGGCATTGAGTTTCAAACAGCGGGAGATACAATATCGGCTTATAATAGTTTTTCCGGTGTGATAGAAACTGACGTCAATTATGAGACAGCAAAAGGATATATGGAAGCTATTCAAAAACAAAACAATGAACAGGCGCAAGTATTGATGGCGCAGGCTGAAGAGCTATTTGAACAACAGAAATATCAAGATGCCTTCAACACTGCTCAAAAAGCATATAAATTATCTGGCGATAATGTAAAATATGAGGATTTTTCACGGAAAATTATTGAATGCTTAGCAACACAGTGTGAAATTCAAAATCCAGAAGCAATTCAAACCGAGGATATGCGGGGAAGACAGGCGTGGTGTTTGAGATGCGATGGTATAAATGGGGTTAATCTTAATGAACTCTCCGATAAACAAATTATAAAAACGTTCAAAGAATTTAGAGCGATATATCATCGAACGTTCGATCCGGTATGGGAGCTTGAGTAGCAGCTTTGGAAATACTACAATCGGAGACTTTTTATTGTGCTGGGAAATGGTATGATATTCATATTGACGATAGTTTTGGAAAAAACGATTATGTTGAGGTATATTCAGAAAGTGAACAACAGGAACGAGTAAAAGCGAATGTTACAGCAGCTGAAAATCCTGTGCCACATTCTCCCTCTGGGTGGACTACAGGGGGGGGACCGAGTACGAAAAATTCGGATGAAGACTCGGTTTCTGACAGTGGATCGCAGGAATATCAAAATGCGTTGACAAAGGGATTAAAGTATGCTAATCAGCTATTTATGTCCAAACAAGCAGTTTATGATCAGTTGACTTCTTCTTATGGTGAAGGATTTTCTGAAGATGCGGCGCAGTATGCCATCGACCATATGACAGATGTTGATTGGAATGCGAATGCTCTTGAAAAAGCAAAACAGTATTATTATAAGATGGATATGTCGAAAAAGGCTATCTATGACCAACTAACTTCTAGTTACGGCGAACAGTTTACTTCGTCACAAGCACAATATGCTATAGATCATCTTGAGTAATCATAAATAAAGAAAATAATTTAAATAGGTTCTTTGAAATTGTTTGCGTGTAACGGCTTGGGACGTGAAATTTTTGAGAACAAGTACTTGCGTTTGGCCGCTTTTTGTGATATAATAAGGTTAGAGGATAGCGGCATTGACCAGCTATCGTTGGCGATGAAACAGTAGACTGGTTCGGTATCAGCCGACTGTGGAGCCCGACCGTGGGTTGAGCGGAAACCACAAGCCGAATAGATTCGATGAATCGAAAGAAAACGCTTAATAGGAGCCTTGCCTTTCGGCAGGGCTTCTATTTTTTGAGGGAAGGTGAAAAGGTGCAGGACGAACAGCAAAATGTTTTGTATCAAGCAGCCGCTGTTTGGAAGGACCTGATGAATTATCGGTATATCCTCACATATGGTTGTCGAAATAAATCATATGAGATTAACCTGACGTTTTCAGCAGATGAATTTTCGCATCTTGCAGGATTTCAATACTTGAAAGATATTTCACTTCCGCGATATAATTCTCGGAAGATAGTAGACATGATTCTGTCTGGTAAAATTACTTTATAAAGCTATACAAAAGGGTATGCAGTATCGTGAGATGGTCGAACCACGGCTTTTGGCACTGGTACGGCTAAAAGAAGTATTGGAACAAGACTTTGAACTATTCTCATACGTGCCAAATCTTTACCCATTCGTCACCAAAATTAAGGCGGATTATATAATTTCCAGTCAAAACGAACCAACAGCGTTCGTTTTTATTATCAAAGAATCCTCTGTGGGTGATGCTATGTGTGACTTCCTGTGTTGTTCTGCCTTTGAGAAGGGTGACCGCGACTACCGCACAAACCAGCGTTCCCGCGCCTTGCTCAAGAAAGAGCGGGTACAGATTGAAACCTCTGACACGGTAGTGCTGTACGACCGCCTGCCAAAGAATCCCGAGTAACAGTCAAACAGTAGCTGCCTTTTCCGAAATAAATAGAGATGCCGGTAAAAGGAAAAGGGCTATCTCATCGAACAAAATTCGTGCGATAGCCCTTTTTTTCTTGTGACTATTTTAAATATCGACTTACATTAGCTGACTTTAATTGATGAATCCATTTCAAACGGTGTCTTTGATTTCCCAGGACCAGAAAGATTGAGTTCGACCCTTTCAAAGGGATAGTTGTCTACATACTCTGTATTATATGGCGGTTTGTAATAGTAAATGAGAGCGGCCTCTTCCAATAAACGCTCGTCCTTCGGTGCGAGGGCATATGCATAATATAGAAGCTCCCCTTCTTTTAGCCCATCCTTCCAATCTTTGTCCCGGTTATGTTCCACAATGCGGTCATGGATATTACTAGACTCACCGATGTAAAAGAGTTTACGTAGAGACACGATCTTATCTGATACTGGCTTTCCAGCATAGACCAGATAAACACCAGATTTTTTGGGAAGGTCATCCTTATCCAAATCCCTAAAATAGCCAACAAACATTAATGAAAGCTTTTTTGACATAAAATCAACCTCCTTTATGCCAATCGGATACCAACCTAAGCATGCACCCAAGTTGGTATAGAAAAACGTACCATCTGTATAAACAGAGAGGATACGGCAAACAAAGGGCTGAACAATGAAGAAACATGGCCCAGCACAAAAGTGTGCATCATAGATAGTGCACCTTTGAATGGCACGTTCTTTTCGACGGATTCCGATTGCGTGGAGGCTTTTTTTTGTGATATAATATCACTGGTATGTCACTACCAAGCCGACAATCTTTGTGGAAGAGTCGGAGAAGAAGACGCCTTGCCGGGCGTCTTTTTTCATGCCCGAAAGATAGCACTCGGCTAGCTCGACTGCCATCTCTGAATGCTATTGTAGCGTCAAACTACGCTTTTGTCAAGGGCTTTTTGGAAATATTTCAAAAATTCGATAATTATCCTCTCTAATATTGAAATTGTTTCTGCAATTGGGTTGGTTTAAGTCTTGAAAAGCCGGCTGAAATGTGAGATACTAAGATTTAAGGAGGGAACTGCAATGTTTACAAAGATAACACTGGAAAACTTCCGTTCGTTTGACCATATCGTATTTGACTTGACAGAAAAAAGGAAACGTCCCAAAGCATCTTGCGGTACTCTACGGAGAAAACGGTGCGGGCAAGTCTAATCTAATGTCTGCTTTTGTTTTGCTACCGGAGTTGACTCGCACCATGGATGTACGTGATGCCTATGAAAGGCTTCTAACTCGAGATGCTATCTTTCAAGATGAAAAGATGGAAAAAGTGATGCGCGAGCAAATGCGACATAGTTTAAGGGATATGTCTGCCATCATAAAAGACTATCGAATGATTGACTGTGAAGATCCGATAGTTGCAGAGTATGAGTTCAACATTAACGGTAACAACGGCTGCTATCGGGTAGAATTTGGACAGGATGAAATTGTGCATGAGCGTTTAGAATATGGTTCTTAATCGGCGCAGAGGACTTTATTTTGACTGTAGTTCTGATGGTATTCTGATTAATGATACAGTTATTCAAGGAACCAATGGGAAGGATTTTTTGGTAGACGTAAAGGAAACAGCAAAACGTTATTGGGGAAAGCATTCTCTTTTAGCAATTTTACTTTATGAGATGAAAGATAAATCCAATGCATTTGGACGGGATAATGTAACAGAGAATTTCAATACTGTGCTAAGAGAATTTCGAGGTTTGTCTTGTGCTGTTTCGATGGGCAACAAAAGCTGGGAAGGACTAAGTTCTAAGCTGCAAGTTTTAAAGCGGCCACTGCAAGGTCATCTGTCTCTTCGAAGAGAGACAGAGTTAGATTATGCAAGATTTTTTTTTTTACACAACTATTTACGAGTGTTGATCTTAGCGTTCGCAAGATATTTTATAAAAAAAGAATTTCATGATGACGAAATCTACTATAAACTGATTGAGGAAAAATATATTGCAGGCAATTATCGTCGGATTGACTTTGAAAGAGAATCTGCCGGTAACTGTCAATTGTTGAATATATCGTGCTATTTGTTAACAGCCTGCATGGGAGGAGTAGTTATTTTGGATGAGGCAGAAGCCAACATTCACGATTTGCTGTTCCAGAAATTATTGGAAGAGATTCGGCCGATTCTCAAAGGTCAAGTGATTATGACAACGCATAATACAATGTTGATGGAAGCGAGTTTTGCACGAGAGGCAACCTATATTTTGAGTGTGGATCCTGATAATCCGTCAGTCAAAAAAAATACGATGCATATCGGATTACCGCAAGCGAACGTATGCGGCCAATAATATCCGGAATAAGTATCTCAACTGTGAATATGGCGGAGTGCCAGAGCTTCGACAAACAGAATTTCAAGAGTCGATAGAAAAAAAATCTGCAACGAGTGAAAATCACAGCTTGAATAGATTCCCGGAGTATAAGAAAACAATATAACCAAAGATGCCCACCAGCTTATGGCAGGAAAACCATAGGTCGGTGGGCATCGTGTTCTTTATGGGGGCTTAATCTTCCAGTCTGCCATGCTCGCAGCCAAGGGAAAGATGATGCTCTATCTCACCACCCAGCACAAGCTGTGCATACTCCAAGGGCTTATTGTAGAGCAGCCAGTCCAGCTCTGCCCGCTGTGCCGGGGTGTTGCCATACTCGTCCTCCACGGCGATGCAGTCGATGGCAAGCGTGGTGCCATCCTCGAACCGGGCTTCCACCCGGTTGGTGTCCATATTGAGGCGGCAGGAAAGCAGTTTGTTCATGGTGAACCTCATTTCTATATCAAACGGTGTCTGTTCGGATGTCCTAAACCCTGCCATAAAACCGGTGGTTGATTTGTCCATTGGGCTTTGTTTTGCCCGTCTGCACATTTTTGCACACTTTTTGCACACCGGCGGGAAAGCCGTGTTTTTCCTTGCATTGTCTGCCTTACTGGAGTTTTCACTCTCCAGAACGGCCCGGTGGGCGGGCATTCTTTTGCTCCTTGGCGGTGCGCTGCACGGCGGCACTATAAAAGGCCGCCTGCAGCGCTCGTCTTGGATTCGGTCTTATTTACACCACTTGGCAAATTCTTCATCCGTGCACTTGACGTAATGGCTGCCCTCGACATGGTGGCTGGTACCCTTGGTGTAGTCGATGCCGGAGGTGGCGTAGTCGTAGGTCTCGGCCACGCGGCGCTTTTTTCCACCACCGGGTTCGGCAGAGGGATGGCCGACAGCAGACTCCGGGTGTAGGGGTGGATGGGATGCTCGAAGATCTCCTCGGTGGTGCCGGTCTCCAGCAGGTGCCCCAGATGGAGCACGCCGATGCGGTCGGAGATGTACTTGACCATGGACAGGTCGTGGGCAATGAACAGGTAGGCCGTGCCGGTCTCCTGCTGGATATCCTTCATCAGGTTGACGACCTGCGCCTGAATCGACACATCCAGCGCCGAGATGCACTCGTCCGCGATAATCAGCTTGGGGTTCATGATGAGGGCGCGGGCAATGCCCACGCGCTGACGCTGACCGCCGGAGAACTGGTGGGGGTAGCGCTCGGCGTGCTCCGGGGAAAGGCCGACCTTAGCAAGGATCTTTTCCACCTTTTCGCGGCGCTCTGCCTGCGTTTTGCACAGATGGTGGATATCCAGACCCTCGCCGATGATGTCCTCCACTTTTTTGCGGGGGTTCAGGGACGCCATAGGGTCCTGAAAGATCATCTGCATCTGGGTGCGCAGGGTGTTGTTCTGGGCGTGGGACAGACGTCCGCTGATGTCCTGCCCGTCGAAGGTGATTTTGCCCGCGGTGGGATCGTACAGGCGGATGATGCTGCGGCCGATGGTGGACTTGCCCGAACCGGACTCGCCCACCAGACCGTAGGTCTCGCCGGGGTAAATTTCAAAGCTGACGTCGTCCACGGCCTTGACCGTGAAGTTCTTGTTGACGCGGAAATACTGCTTCAGCCCTTCGACCTTCAGCAGCGGGGTCGTGCTCTGTGCTGCCATTTACTCCGCCTCCTCGATCTTTTTTTTTTTGCTTCCGCTTTCATGCGGGCAATGCGCTCCTTGAGCTCCGGCGGCATCTCCACCTTGGGTGCGCGGGGGTCCAGCAGCCAGGTGGCCGCGTAGTGGGTATCGCTGAGCTTGAACATGGGCGGGTCGATCTCGTCGTCGATGTTCAGCGCAAAGCGGTTGCGGGGTGCAAAGGCATCGCCGGGCTTCTCGTGCAGCAGGTTCGGCGGCGAGCCGGGAATGGTATACAGGCGGTCGTCGGCGGTGTCGAGGTCGGGCATGGCCGACAGCAGGCCCCAGGTATAGGGGTGGCGCGGGTCGTAGAAGATCTCATCGATGGTGCCGGTCTCCACGATCTTGCCGGCGTACATGACATCGACATAGTCCGCCACCTTTGCCACAACGCCGAGGTCGTGGGTGATGTAGATGACCGAGATGCCGCGCTCCTTTTGGATGCGGCGGATCAGCTCCAGAATTTTGGGCCTGAATGGTCACGTCCAGCGCGGTGGTAGGCTCATCGCAGATGAGCAGGTCGGGGTCGCAGGAAAGGGCGATGGCGATGACCACACGCTGCCGCATACCGCCGGACAGCTGGTGGGGGTAGTTCTTCATCCGCTTTTCGGCATCGGTGATGCCCACCTCTTCCAGCAGTTCCAGCGCCTTTTTGTAGGCTTCCGCCTTGGGCATCTTGAAGTGCCAGAGCATTCCTTCCATGATCTGCTTGCCGATGGTCATCGTGGGGTCAAGGCTCGTCATGGGGTCTTGGAAGACCATGGCGATGCGCTTGCCGTTGATGTGGCGGCGGATCCACTTTTTATCCTTTTGCAGCAGGTCTACGCTCTCCGGGCTGCCGTCGGCGTGGTGGTAGCTGAACTGGATGCTGCCGCTGTTCACCGTGGCATTCTTGGCCAGAATGCCCATGGCGGCCTTCATGGTGACGGACTTGCCGGAACCGGACTCGCCCACCAGCGCGACCGTCCTCGTCGCCCTTGTACAGGTCGATGTTCACACCGCGGATGGCGTGCACCGGGGGCCTGCGGTGGTCTTAAAGGTGATATCAAGGTCTCGCACCGACAAGACCTGTTCTTTTTTTTTTTGCTTCAGGCATGGGGGGTGTTCCTCCTTACATACTCTTCATCTTGGGGTCCAGCGCCTCGCGCAGACCATCCGCCACGAGGTTGAAGCTGAGCATCAGCAGGCTCATGACCACAATGGGCGGGATGATCTGATAGGGGTGGGTGGTGAAGCTGTTGTACAGCTCACTGATCAGAGAACCCAGCGAACACTGCGGCACCGGGATGCCCAGACCCACGAAGGAGAGGAACGCCTCGGTGAAGATAGCGGTCGGGATACTGAACATGACCTGCGTGATGATGGGTCCGATGATGTTGGGCAGCACTTCCTTGAAGATGATGAAGAAGCTGCCGGCGCCCAGCGTGCGGGAGGCCAGAACGAACTCCTGATCCTTCAGCTTGAGCATCTCCGCGCGGGCAATGCGGCTCATGCCCACCCATTCGGTCAGCATCAGGGCAAAGATGATGGTCACCATGCCGGGCTGTAGCACCAGCAGCAGCAACGTGACGATGACCAGCCGGGGGATGCCGTTGGCTACCTCCAGAAAGCGCTGCATCACCATATCCACTCTGCCGCCGAAGTAGCCGGAGATCAGGCCGTAGCTCATGCCGATGACCATATCAATGATCGCCGCCGCCACCGCGATGATCAGGGAGACCCGGGCACCTTCCCATGTACGGGTCCAGATGTCGCGGCCGTACAGGTCGCTGCCGAACCAGTAGTAGACGTCCAGCTTGTCTTTTTCCTGATAAGCGTTGGTCACCTTGGTGCCGGTGGTGGTGCTCATCTTCTCGCTGCCGTCCAGAATGCCGAACTGCTCAATGCCCGGCACGCGGGGCGCAAAGTTTTTTTTCTGGCTCAGATCCTGCCCGGAGTAGGTGTAGCTGTTCATGCCCGGGCCCAAAACGGCCAGCAGTACGATGATCACGATGAGGACAAGCCCCAGCACGGCGCTCTTCTTATTGAAAAAGCGGATGAGCGCTTCCTTCCAGAAGTTCTGCGCCGCAGAGTTGGTATCCACGCTGATCTCGTCCTCGTTGTGCTTGAGGGCAAAATCCTTTTCCGCAAAGGTGTGCTCCGTGTACATTGCATCCACGGCGCTGACAATGGCATCGGCGGTGGATTCGCCGCCCAGCCGGATCGCTTTTTCTGCCATTTAGTCGTCCCCCTTTGCCAAACGAATGCGCGGGTCGATGATACCGTACAGCAGGTCAACGACCAGCATGATGCCAATGTACATGGCGCTGTAAATAAAGCTCAGACCAATGACCACGTTGTAATCGTTGGACTGGATGGCTGTCACCAGCAGGCTGCCCACGCCGGGGATGGCAAAGATCTTTTCCACCACCAGCGAGCCGGTCATCAAATCCACGATCAGCGGTGCCAGCACCGTGATGATGGGGATCAGGGCGTTGCGCAGCGCGTGGCGGAAGATCAGCGCCGGGCCGGAAATGCCCTTACTCTCGGCCAGCAGCATATAATCCGAATCCAGCACCTCGATCATCTCACTGCGGGTAAAGCGGGCAATGGACGCCATGGTGAACATGGAAAGCGAGATACTGGGCAGCACGCTGGAGCCAAAGATGTCCTTGGCGGAAAACAGCATGGGGAACCAGCGGAACTTAAAGCCGAAGGTGTAGCTCAGCGCCAGCGCGAACACATAGGACGGCACCGATACGCCGATGACCGAGATGATGGTGGCGATGGAGTCCACCACGGTATCCCGCTTCAAAGCGGCAAGAATGCCCAGCACCAGACCTGCGATGGCACCCAGCGTGACCGCCATGCCGCCCACCTGAATGGAGATGGGCAGACGGGACTGGATGAGCTGGGAGATGGGCGTATTTTTGGAGATATTGTAGCTGACACCCAGATCGCCCCGGAGCATATTGCCCACATAGCGGAAGAACTGGATATAGATGGGCTGGTCAAGGCCGTACTTTGCATACAGGGCTGCCCGCATATCGGGCGTCAGCTTTTCATCATTGAAGGGCGAACCGGGCATCAGCTGCATCAGGATGAACAGCACCAGCAGAATTGCCAGCAGCGTGAACAGCGAGGTCAGGATACGCTTGAGCGTATATTTTTTCACGTCGGGTGGACCCCCTTTTTCCTTCCGGGATCTCGCGGTCAGTCGTTTGTCTGCCGCGGACAGGCACAATGCCAAAAAGGCGCACAGTGGCTTTTTGCGGGCCACTGTGCGGCCTTGTTCAGTGTGCTTTCAGTTTTACTCGCTCTTAGCGGCGTTCTTGTACACGCGGTTCAGTGCCACGGGGTGGAACGCTACACCGGTAACGGCAGAGGAGACCATCTCGGCATTGCACTGACCGTACAGGGGGAAGATGACCGCCTGCTCCAGAACGATCTGCTCTGCCTCGTACAGGGCAGCCCAGCGGCCCTCGGGGTCGGTGCACAGGTCGCCGGTGGTGCACTCGTCAATGATGGCATCGTAGTCGGCGTCGCTCCACAGACCGTAGTTGTTGGAGTTGCCGGTCACCCACATACCCAGATAGGTCATGGGGTCGGCGTAGTCGGGGCCCCAGCGGGTCAGGCCGATCTCAAAGTTGCCGTCCTGCATATCCTGCACGCGCTGCTTCTTGGGTTCCACGGTCAGGTTCAGGGTAAAGCCTGCCAGCGTGGTCTCCAGCTGCTCCTTGACGACCTGTGCCACCTTCTGGGGTGCATCGTCGGCATCCACTACCATGTTGAAGGTGAAGGAGTCCTTGCCCAGCTCGCTCTTGGCCTGCTCGTAGTACTCCTTGGCCTTGTCGGCATCATAAGCGCAGAACTCTGCAAACTTGGTCTGGTCGGCGCTGAAATCGCTGCCGTCGGGGCCGGTGGCGAACTGCGGCGGAACGACGGTGTAGCAGGGTGCAGAGCCGTCCTTCAGCACGTCTCCGGTAATGGCGTCACGATCCAGTGCAAAGGTGATGGCCTTGCGCAGGTTCTCGTTGGCCAGCTCCGGCACACTGCCGATGTTGGGGCTGATGTACCACAGGTAACCGGCACCCACGCTGGTAAACTCGGGGTCATCCTTGACCTGATCCACCTGCTCGCCGTTCAGCAAAGTCATGTCCAGAGCACCGGTCTGGTAGCTCATCAGTGCCTGCTGGCTGTCCTTGATGACCTGATAGGCCAGACCGTCCAGAGCGATCTTGCCGGCATCGTAGTAATCGGGGTTCTTTTCCAGCGTAAAGGCGGTTGCGGCAGGCTGGTAGTCGGTCAGCTTGAACGCACCGTTGGACAGCACCGTGTCGGGGCTGGTGCCGAAGGTGTCCTTGCAGGTGTTGTAGAACGCCTCGTTGACCGGATAGAAGGTGGGGAAGTACATCAGGCTCAGGAAATAGCTGACGGGAACGTTCAGCTGGACTTCCAGCGTCTTGTCGTCCACAGCAGTCACGCCCAGATCGGTGACGGGCTTCTCGCCTGCAATGATCTCGGCAGCGTTGACCACCTGACCGATATCCGACAGCATATAGGAATACTCGGAAGCGGTGGCGGGGTCCACGGCGCGCTGCCAGCCAAATACGAAGTCGGCAGCGGTAACGGCTTCGCCGTTGGACCACTTGGCATCCCGCAGGTGGAAGGTGTAGGTCTTGCCGTCCTCACTGATGTCGTAGGTCTCTGCAATGGCGGGAACTGCTGCGCCGTCTGCATCCATCTGCATCAGACCGTCGGTGTAGTCTGCGATGACCTCAAAGGAGGTGCCGTCGGTGGCTACCTGCGGGTCCAGCGACTGAACCTCGGTCTCCAGCATGATGTTCAGGGTGCCGCCCTGTGCAGTGCCAGCTGCAGAGGAAGCAGTGCCGGAAGCGGAAGAAGCCGCCACCGAGCTGGAAGAGCCGCCGCAGGCCGTCAGAGCCAGCACAGCAGAGGTGGCACCGGCAGCTGCCAGGAAGCTGCGGCGCGAAATACGACGATCGAATCTCATAGATATTTCCCCTCTCTTTACTGCTTTAGTTTTATACTCTGCTAAAGCATCACGTTCTAAAAAATACACAAGGGATGTCCGTTCCTCCTTCCGGAACGATGCACTCCCTTGTGCTATGACGGCATTATACCGCTCCTTTCCGCAAAAGAAAAGGGGTTTTGCAAAATTTGTCCGCGCTGTGCGTTCATTTCTGCGGTTTGTCCAACGTAACGCCCCAGAAATCCCATGATTTTTGTACAATTTCAGTCCATGAGCATATTTCACTTTTAAACAAACATACTTGAACAATCGTGTTATTTCTTTTTTATTTCTTACTTTTGAGCGGCTTTATTTATTTTATAAATCAAGTCGCACGTTTTTCTTTTCGATATAAAACGCAGACTTTCATTTCGCTGCTGTCCTTGTGCAGAGGACAGTTATTGGGACAAAAAGAAGCCGCCGCACAGTGTTTTGTGCGGCGGCTTTTAAAAAATCGAATTCGTACTGCTGTAAAAAGCGCTTACTTGCCCAGCATCTCGTGGGCAGTCTTGCAGATGGTGGCAGCGTCCAGACCGAACTTCTTCAGCAGGTCCCATGCAGGGCCGGAGCAGCCGAACACGTCCTGCACGCCCACGCGGCGCACGGGAGTGGGCAGCTTCTCGCTGAGGACGGCGCAGACGGCTTCGCCCAGACCGCCGATGACGTTGTGTTCCTCGGCAGTGATGACCTTGCCGCACTCCTTTGCCGCCTTGAGGACGATCTCCTCGTCCAGGGGCTTGATGGTGTGGATGTTGATGACCCGGGCGTGGATGCCCTCGGCAGCCAGCTGCTCGGCAGCCATGCGTGCCTCGTTGACCATCAGGCCGGTGGCGATGATGGCAATATCGTTGCCCTCGGTCAGCTGCTCGCCCTTGCCCAGCTCAAAGTGATAGTTGGCCTCATCGTGGAACACGGGCACAGCCAGACGGCCGAAGCGCAGATAGACGGGGCCTTCCATGGCGTAAGCGGCGCGCACAGCGGCGCGTGCCTCGATATCATCGGCGGGGCAGATGACGGTCATGCCGGGGATGCTGCGCATCAGGGCAAAGTCCTCGCAGCACTGGTGGGAAGCGCCGTCCTCGCCCACGGAGATGCCGCCGTGGGTGGCGCCGATCTTCACGTTCAGGTGGGGGTAGCCCACAGAGTTGCGCACCTGCTCGAAGGCGCGGCCGGCTGCAAACATGGCAAAGCTGGAAACAAAGGGCACATAGCCCATAGTGGCCAGACCTGCTGCCACGCCTACCATGTTGCCCTCGGCGATGCCGCAGTCAAAGTGACGGTCCGGGTATGCCTTCTGGAACATACCGGTCTTGGTAGCGGCGGCCAGATCGGCGTCCAGCACCACCAGATCATCGTGGCCTTCCGCGGCCAGCTCCTTCAGGGTGTTGCCGTAGCTGTCGCGGGTCGCGATCTTTTTCACGTCTGCCATCTCAGTTCTCCTCCTGTTCCAGCGCGGCATAGGCGGCGTTCAGCTCGTTCATGGCCACCTGATACTCTTCATCGTTGGGGCCCTTGCCGTGCCATGCAACGGAATTGGTCATATAGGAAACGCCGGTGCCCTTGACCGTATCCAGAATGATGCAGGTGGGCTTTTCGGTCTCGGCGTGGAAAGCCTGCACGGCGCTCTCGATCTGGTCGAAGTCGTGGCCGTTGATGGTGACCACATTGAAGTTGAAGGCGCGGAGCTTGTCCTCCAGCGGGGCGCTGTTCATGACAGTCTCGGTGGTGCCGTCGATCTGCAGATGGTTGCGGTCCAGCATCACGCACAGATTAGAAAGGCCGTAGTGGGCGGCAAACATAAAGGCCTCCCAGCATTCGCCCTCTTCCACCTCGCCATCGCCCAGAATGGCGTAAACGTTCACGGCAGAGCCGGCGTGCTTTGCGCCCAGTGCCATGCCGCAGGCGGCAGAGATGCCCTGACCCAGACTGCCGGTGGACATATCCACGCCGGGCACACTGTTCATGTTGGGGTGACCCTGCAGGCGGCTGCCGATCTTACGCAGGGTTTTGAGCTCCTCCACCGGGAAGAAGCCCCGCTCTGCCAGCGCTGCGTACAGCGCCGGGGCGGCATGACCCTTGGACAGCACCAGACGGTCGCGGTCGGCCATCCTGGGCTGGGCAGGGTCGATGTTCAATTCCTTAAAGTACAGATAAGACAGCACGTCTGCGATGCTCAGACTGCCGCCCGGATGACCACAGCCTGCACTGTGGGTCCCTTCGATCACGCCCATGCGGATGTGGCAGGCGTGCTTTTTCAGGGTAAGTTTTTCAGCATTTGTCATGATGGTCCTCCCGTATGAACCTCAGAATTCATGCGCTCAAAAAAGCCTCTCGTCAGCGCCCCGGCGTCAAGATTGCCGCAGCGCGCTTTTTTTCAATTTTATATTATCCATTCTGCGCAAAAAGGTCAAGCTTCTTCCAGCAAAATGTACAGCCCCGGGGAAATTTTTTTGCGAATAGACCGATTTTTGTCTATTTTGCAGACGTTCCGCCCCGCTTGACAGGGGCAAAATGGTTTGTTATACTTTTGACCATCGTTCCGGCAGGAAGCCGGGCATGGGCGGGCAGCAGCCTGTCGCTTATCCCAGCAAGCAATATTTTTTTGAAACAGACGCCACGAAGGGGTCTGCCTTTGGCATGGAATGCCGGGGCAGGCTCCTTTTTATTTTGCGACTGAAAAAGGAGGAACCCTTATGAAAACCAAAAGCACTCCCTCCGTGCGGCAGCTGGTGCTGACCGCCCTGTTTTTAGCGCTGGCCTTTGTGCTGCCCCTGCTCACCGGTCAGGTGCCCAAGGTAGGCAATATGCTCTGCCCGATGCACTTCCCGGTGCTGCTGTGCGGCTTTGTGCTGGGCGGCCCGTGGGGGCTGGCTGTGGGCTTTGCCGCCCCGCTGCTGCGCTCGGTGCTGTTCGGCATGCCGCCCATGTTCCCGGTTGCCATCTCCATGGCCTTTGAGCTGGCCACCTACGGGCTGGTGTCCGGGCTGCTGTGGCGCAAAGCAAAACACACCCTGCCCGCGCTGTACGCCGTACTGCTGACCGCCATGGTGTCCGGGCGCATCGTCTGGGGCATCGTGCGGTTTGTGCTGGCCGGGCTGACCGGCGGCAGCTTCCCCTTCAGCGCCTTTTTGTCCGGGGCGCTGTTCACCGCCGTGCCGGGCATCGTGGCACAGCTGGTGCTCATCCCGCTGCTGCTCACCGCCCTGCAGAAGGCCGGCTTTGCGGACTGACCCCCTGCGCGCAGCCTTTGTGCAAAAAAACGATACTTCAACCGGTTTTTAAGGCACTTTTTCCAAAAGAAACGGAAAACCGGAAAAATTGTGCCGTTTTGTGGCTTTCTGTTGGCAAATGTGATAAACTTGAACCAGATGCGGGCGTGTACCGCTGTGCACCGCCCACAAGGAGTAAATGAAGAAGAGAGGTCGTTTATCGTGAAGATCATTCGTACAAAGGACTACGCTGATATGTCCCGCAAGGCAGCAAACATCATTTCTGCGCAGGTCATCATGAAGCCCAACTGTGTGCTGGGTCTGGCTACCGGCGGCACCCCCGTTGGCATCTATGAGAAGCTGGTGGAGCGGTACAACGAGGGAGATCTGGATTTTTCTGAGGTCACCTCCGTCAATCTGGACGAGTACCGCGGCCTGCCCAAGGAGCACCCGGAAAGCTACTGGAGCTTTATGCACCGCAACCTGTTCGACCATGTGAACATCGACCCCGCCCACATCAACCTGCCGGACGGCACCAATCTGGATGCCGAAGCCGAGTGCAAGCGCTACGACGAGGTCATCCGCCGCGTGGGCGGCGTGGATCTGCAGCTGCTGGGTATCGGCCATGACGGCCACATCGGCTTCAACGAGCCCCACGATGCCTTTGATCTGGGCACCCACTGCGTGGACTTGGCCCAGGAGACCATCGAGGCCAACAAGCGCTTCTTTGACGGCAACGTGGATCTGGTGCCCAAGCAGGCTTATACCATGGGCATCCGCACCATCATGCAGGCACGCAAGGTGCTGATGGTGGTCAACGGCGTAGGCAAGGCCGAGATCGTCAAAAAGGCTTTCTTCGGCCCCGTCACCCGAGGTGCCCGCAAGCATCCTGCAGCTGCACCCGGACTTCATTCTGGTGGCTGACGAAGAGGCTCTGAGCCTGATCTGATTTTCCTTATTTAAACTTCGGGGCACCGGAACACCTGCGGGCGTTCCGGTGTTCCTTTTTTGAAGGGGAAGAACCCTCTCAGTCATCGCTACGCGATGCCAGATTCCCCCTTTTGTCACCTGCGGTGACATCTTCCCCCGGAGCGGGGGAAGTCGTTCCTCTCAGGGGGAGCTTTTACGCATCTGTCGGTCAGCACTAATAAAATTCCCTTTGGGGGAGCAGACTGAGAGGGTTGAACCCATTTTGCTGTCCTCTCTTTACATTCCGACGAAAAAGCGGTATTCTTTTTCCAGAACAAACTTTCCCGGGAGGAGACCATGGATATCCGCCAGCTGCACTACTTTTTGACCCTGTGCGAAGAAATGAATTATACCCGCGCCGCACAGCGGCTGTTCCTGTCGCGGCAGGCGCTGCGCCAGAGCATCTCTGCGCTGGAAGCCGAAATGTGCGGGCCGCTGTTTATCAGCGCCCACCACAAGCTGGCGCTCACCGACCGGGGCATGAGCCTGCAGCGCCACGCCGCCCCGGTGGTGGAGCAGTTCCAGCAGATGCAGGCCGCCCTGCGGGCAGAGATCCAGTCTGCCCAGCCGGTGCGCATCGGCATCAGCGTGGCGCTGGTGCCGGACTATCTGCCCGGACTGGAAACCCAGCTGGACAAGTTCCGGCAGCAGTACCCCCATGTGGAGATGCGGTTCCGTCTGCTGGACAACGACGCCGTGGCCGATGGAGTAGAGCAGGGCGAGCTGGACGCGGGTCTGGTCATCGACCTTGGCTGCGCCGCGCCGGTGCTGGCGCGCACCACCCTGCGCGCAGACCCCGCCTGCCTGCTGGTGCCCCGGGGACATCCCTTCTGGGAAAAGGAGCGCATCCCGCTGGCAGAGCTGCGCGGGCAGCGGGTGCTGCTGCCCAGCCTGCGGCAGGATCTGTTCAGCCCGCTGTGGGCGGCCTGTGCCCGGGCGGGCTTTGCCCCCAACGCCGAGATCGGCCCCAGCTTTTATCAGGCCTACTATCTGGTGCAGGAGCAGCTGTGCACCTGCCTGACCCGCTACGAGCCCGGCGCGCGCCGGGAGCTGGACCGGGTGCGGGACGTGCTGCTGGAAGATATGCCCCCGCTGTGCGTGTCGCTGGTGCAGCGGCGGGACACCAGCTCTGCCTACATCGACCTGCTGCGCAGCTACCTGTTAGAGGTTCTGGGCAGTACCGCCAGCCTGCCGCCCCGCCGGGGACGGCCCGCAAAGCCCTTCTACACCGCACCGGTGCTTTCCAGCGCCGCCGCAAAGGCTGCCCCGGAGCATCCCGTCCCGGGCACCCAGCTGCCCTTTGCGGGCGGCAACAACTTCCGGGAGCTGGGCGGCTACCATGCCGACGAGGGCAAGACCGTAAAGTGGGGGCAGATCTACCGGGGTTTCCCCACCGGGCGGCTGACCACCGAAGCCGACCGCGCCCGGCTGGACGGGCTGGGGCTGCGGCTCATCCTTGACCTGCGCAGCGGCGCAGAAGCCGCAAAGCTGCCGGACTATGTGCCGGACGGCGCACGGCTGGTGCAGATCTGCGGCCTGCGGGATGCCACCGGGCAGGAGATCGATTTTTCGCCCAACGACATCCAGCGGCTGGTGCAGAGCGCCCCCGCCGGGATGAGCCTCACCCAGCTGATGTACCGGCAGATGCTCACCGGCAACAAGGCCTTCAAGGAGCTGTTCCGTGCGCTGGAAGCCGGCGAGACGCCCATCCTGTTCCACTGCACGGCGGGCAAGGACCGCACCGGTGTCGCTGCCATGCTGATCCTGCTGGCGCTGGGTGCCTCGGACGAGACCATCTGCGCAGATTATGCCCGCACCAACCTCTGCCGCGCCGCCGAGATCGAAAAGGCCATGGCTGACCATGCGGCGGAGATCGCCGCCGACCCGGCGCAGCGAATGCGCTGGCAGACTTCCGCCGGGGTAGACCCGGAGACTGCGCCCTTTGTGCTGCGCACCATCCGGCAGGACTACGGCAGCGCCGAGAGCTATCTGGAAGCCGAATACGGCCTGACCCCCGCCCGCCTGATGCGGCTGCGGCGGATGTATCTGGAATGAGACGATTTTGAATGGCCTCCGCTTGCGCTCTGGCCATGTTCAGCGGAAAAATAATTTTAAATTTCGGGGTTCAGAAATGCCTGCGGGCGTTTCTGAACCCCATTTTCACGGGGAGGGGTCGTGAGCTGCCGCGCTGGTTTCCTGCGGAAACAGCCGCGCGGTGGGGGAAGCCTTCATGCGGAAAATTGATTTCCGTGGTAAACGTCGATTCCCTCTTGAAAAAAAGCCTGTTGTCCGATACACTGAAGATAACGAATCTTATAAGAAGGAATGAAACTGACCATGGCTGCAAAAACGCCTGCCCAGTGGAAAACACTGTTTGAAAACGTACCCTTCCACCGCGAAAACTACTATACCGGCCCCCTTGGGCCGGACTACACCCCCGGCGGCACCTGTCTGCGGCTGTGGGCACCCACCGCCGAGGCGGTCACTGTGACCTTATACCACAAGGGGAGACGGCGGTGCCGTGCTGGGCACAGAGCCCCTTGTGCGCGGAGCGCAGGGGGGTGTGGAGCGTCTGGCTGCCCGGGGAGCAGCACGGCCGCTACTATACCTTTGCCGTCACCGTGGACGACGTCACCCGCGAGACCGGCGACCCCTACGCCCGGGCGGCGGGGGTGAACGGCGTCCGCAGCATGATCGTAGACCTTGCCCGCACCGCGCCCTCCGGGTGGGAGCGGGATGTGCGCCCCAGCATTCCCCCGGCGCAGCGCGCCGTGTGGGAGGTGAGCGTGCGGGACTTCTCGCAGGATGCCGCCAGCGGGGTGCGCCCGGCGTGGCGGGGCAAATATATGGCGTTTACCCAGCAGGGCACCACCCTGCACGGCGACGGCATCCACCCCACCTGCCTGAACTACCTCAAGCGGTTGGGGGTAAAATACGTCCAGCTGATGCCCATTTTTGATTTTGGCAGCGTGGACGAAGCAAAACCCCTGCTGCGGCAATATAACTGGGGCTACGACCCCACCAACTTCAATGTGCCGGAGGGCAGCTACTCCACCGACCCCACCCGGGGCGAGGTGCGCATCCGGGAGTGCCGGGAGATGATCGCCGCCCTCCATGCGGCGGGCATCGGGGTGGTGATGGATGTGGTGTATAACCACACCTACCGCACCGAGAATCCCCTGAACAGCACCGTGCCGTACTACTTTTTCCGGCAAAACCCGGACGGCAGCTTTTCCAACGGCAGCGGCTGCGGCAACGAGTTTGCCAGCGAGCGCCCCATGGCGCGGCGCTACCTCATCGACTCCATCCTCTATTGGGCAAAGGAGTACCACATCGACGGCTTCCGGTTCGACCTGATGGGCCTGTACGATGCCGAGAGCATCAACGCGGTGCGCGCTGCGCTGGACAGCCTGCCCGGCGGGCGGGACATCCTGCTGTACGGCGAGCCGTGGCAGGGCGGTGCCAGCCAGCTGCACCGGTACGAGGCCAACAAAGCGAACCTTGCCATGCTCAACGAGCGGGTGGGCATTTTCTGCGATGACACCCGGGACGCCGTCAAGGGCGGCTGCTTCGATGCCCGGGAGCCGGGCTATGTGGAGGGCAAGCCCGGCAGTTTCTGGGATATCGGCGCAGCGGTGGCGGCATGGTGCCGCAGCGACCGTCTGCCGCCCCACGCGCCCAGCCAGATCGTGAGCTACGTTTCCGCCCACGACAACTTTACCCTGTGGGACAAGCTGCTCTGCGTCCGGTACGAAAAGCCGGAGTTCACCGCCCGGGACACCGTGGCGCTGGCGCAGAACCGGCTGGCGGCGGGCATCTACCTGACCAGCTTCGGCCTGCCCTTTATGCAGGCGGGCGAGGAGTTCGCCCGCACCAAAAAGGGCGTGAGCAACAGCTACCGCTCCTCCCCCGCCCTGAACCGGCTGGACTGGAACCGCGCCGAGCAGTACCACGCCCTTGTGGACTACTACCGGGGGCTGCTGGCGCTGCGGGCAGCCTTTCCCCGGCTGGGCAGCACCGACCGTCACGCCCCGGAGGCCTTGCAGTTCTTTGCACTGGAGCAGCCGCTGGTAGGCTGGATGCTGCCCGCCGTCTGGGGCGACGGCGCGGCGTGGAGCGCCCTGTGTGTCTTTTATAACCCCACTGACACCGCCTGCACCGTTCCACTGCCCGCCGGGCAGTGGAAGCTGCTAAGCGATGGCACCTCTTCCAGCCTGTGGCGCGGCCAAAGCCGCGTTTTTACAAACAAAGCCCCCCTTGCGCCGTACAGCGCGACTGTTTTTGGTGCGGTGTAAGACGATTTGAATGCGCGCCGCGTTGCTCTGCGCATATTCAGCGGAAAAATTATTTGTAATTTGTAAATCGGGAAAATCTGCGGATTTTCCCGATTTACTTTTTCACGGGAGGGGTTTGGAACGAACCCCCTCAGTCGCCTGCGGCGCCAGCTCCCCCAAGGGGACGCCTTATGGCGATGCCGCAAAGTTTCCCGCCACTGCTAAAGCCGTCCCCTTGAGGAAGGTGGCTGCGAACGCAGTGAGCAGACGGAAGGGGTAAAATTATAAAGCGAGGGCAGATGGGATACACGCCATCTGCCCTCGTTGCCTATGCTGTTATAAATACTCCGTCAGGAAAGGTTACCTTTGGAATCGCAGGAAATGGAAACACTGTCAGACACCGTTTTTGCACCCGTAAATGTCCCATGCGCCGTAGCAGATGAGCCGCTGTGCGAACTGCTGGCACTATTACAGCTCCATCCACTTGAAGTGCTATATGTTACGGAATCACCTGTACAGGCAGAGGTCTTTCCATCGTAATAAAACGCTCCGTAAACCGTAAGCGTCCATACGCAGGAACCTTTGTAGTAATAGTCGGTTGATTTTGCACCGGTCTTGTTGGAGCGTGCCATTGTTGTATCATAAAGGGTTGTGACTATGTATCGTTCCGCGTCAAGCTGCTCTCTAGTCTGGGAAATCATTTTTCCCTGAGATACAGCCATTGTTTTGGGCAATACAGGCAGGAGCGTTAGTACAAGAAATAACGAAACAACGGCCAAAACTCGCTTTTTAATGAATTTCATCATACAATATCATTCTCCGTTTTACTTTGCCATCGTTGGCGGTAAGGAACCATCTATCTCAACCGCAGAGCTTTCCCAAAAGAAAGAGTCTACAATAAAGTGGCTGTACAGATAGAATGCTCCATACGCTATCAGATAAATCGCACAGGCAATCAGAAGCCCTGCCAGAACGATTGCCAGCACCCTGCGCCACTGGTACTTTTTCAGGAGCTGCTGCACCTGCTTTGCGTCCATCTCGTTCAGCACATTTTCGGCAGCCTGCGCAGGTGTGCCAAACACCCGCACAAGCTCCTGATAATCCGCTGTGGGATGCTCGTCCAGATATTCCTCCATGGATTCCGTTATCTGCGCCAGCGTTCGTTCCCGCAGCTCCGGCACACAAACCAGTGCACGGCGCAGCTCCCGGCAATAGCGGCGGCAAAGCTTCTGCTCTGCCTGTTCCTTCTCACGGTTCAATATCTGTCACCTCTTCCTGACAGCTGGTCAGAATTTCCTGCACGCCCTGCTGAACCGTCATATACTCCGCAAAGATCTTTTGGAAATATGCCCGCCCGGCAGGTTCCAGATGGTAGTAAGTACGCTTGCGGCGTTTGCCCACCAGCTCTTCCCGAGCCGAAATATACCCGTTGTCCTGCAATCGGTACAGGGTCGGATACATTGAGGTTTCCAGCAGTGTAAACTTTTTTCGTGGCTCCGCTCCCGCATCGCCTGCGCCATCTCATAGCCATACATATCCTGTTGGCTCAAAAGGGCAAGCAGAACGATCTCGGTCACGCCGCGCTTTAAATTTTCAGAAACCCCCATGGCATTTTCTCCAATTCCGGTATTGGTATTTTGATTATATCCACAAACTTATTCGTTGTAAATACTATTCGTGAAAGAATATGCTTGACAAATACATTTCACTTTGCTATTCTGAAGTCAGAAAAGCCCCACTTCTATCTTAAGGAGATGAACCCGATGCCTCGTATACTGATTCGCATATTTATTCAATAATGATAGGAGTATACAATGAAAACGTTGACTAGAAAAAGCTTTCTTAAAATCCTTGGTACCGGCGCATCCATTACGGCATTGTGCGCTCTTCCCACCATTGCTGCATCAGCTGCGGATAATGATCTCGTTGAACTTGAACCAACCAGCTTTATTTCTGAAATGAACGCTTAGTATCAGGCAAATGGGATTCCTTTTGCTTTGGATCAAATCGACTGCGATCAGTCTCAATTGAAGATTTCTGATGTTGAAAAACTTATTTCTGACCTTCAAAATATTCAAATCACCCACCACACTGAATACAGCAATAATGATATTACTCAGTTGAACAGTTCTTTCAGCTCTGAACTTTCGGAGCAAATCATCACGCCACGAGAAATTATGCGTATTAATTTCAGCCGAACCGCAACAGACGAGCTCACTGTTTGGTTTCAGGATGGCGTTATTGGTACAGTTTGCATTGAGATCACCATCACCGGAATAGCAGACGACCTTCGGAGTACTATTCTTGAAGCAAGTGGCAGTGCCTGCGAACGCAGTTCTGTCAACTTGAGTTCTATTGATATCGCTCCTGTTTCGGTATCCAAAAATTCACCGTCAACTGGTGATGTTTCTTATTCCACTTCGTGCAGCGCTTACTTTGAATGGGTTGTTCCTCAAACTAATGTCAAACTTCGTTCACATGCATCTAAACCAATCAGTGGCAGTGTTTCTTATTAAAGGAGTTTTTGCATGGTAAACACATTTTTGGCTCTTTCTGTTGTGATGCAGTGTCTGCAATATGGTTTTTACCTATTCGGCATTCTTGCCTTTCTTAAATATTTAAGAAAGAAATAATTTTTGACATTCTCTTTTTTATATCCTTAAACCAGAACGAGAGCCGGCGGCTTACAAGCCACCGGCTCTCGCTTTCTTTATGCTATTTTTCAGCTATTATCTGCGCCCTTTTCGCCAAGGGTGACGTTAACGGTCTGCATCTGGCCGCCGCGCGCAACGGTGATCTCAATGGTGTCACCGGCCTTGTGGTTCTGCATCAGGGTGCCAAGGTCGCTCTGGGTGGCCACCTCGCTGCCGTCCACGCTCACAATGCGGTCACCGGCCTGCAAACCCGCCTTGTCGGCAGGGCCGCCCTTGACCACTTCCACGATGTAGACACCGTAGGCGTTCACGCCCAGCTGGGCGGCGGTCTGGGCGTCGGTCACGGCATAGTAGCTGATGCCCAGATAGGGACGGCCGGTCACATAGCCGTTTTCCAGCAGCTCCTGCGCCACCTTCACGGCGTCATTTACCGGGATGGCAAAGCCCAGACCCTCGGCATCGCTGTCGGAGGACTTTGCATTGACGATGCCCACCAGCTCGCCGTTCATGTTGAACAGGCCGCCGCCGGAGTTGCCGGGGCTGACGGAGGCATCCATCTGGATCAGGGACATGGTGTTGACAGAGCTGGAACCCTGAATGCTGACGCTGCGGTTCAGGGCGCTGACGATGCCGCTGGTCACGGTGCCGCCCAGCTCACCCAAGGGGTTGCCCACGGCCATGACGCTTTCGCCCACCTTCAGGTTGTCGCTGTTGCCCACGGTGGCAGGGGTCAGGCCGGTAGCATCGACCTTCACCACGGCGATATCACTGGTGGTATCCTCGCCCACCAGCGTAGCGGGGTAATCCTTGTCGCCGATGCTCACGGTGATGTTGGAAGCGCCGCTCACCACATGGGCGCAGGTGAGGATATAGCCGTCCGAGCTGATGATGACGCCGCTGCCCGCGCCGCTCTCCACCTGACTCTGGCCGTACCAGGACCACTGGGAGTAGACCACCTGCTCAGTGGTGATGACCACCACACTGGGGCTGACCATCTCAGCCACCTGTGCGGTGCTCAGGCCGGTGCCGCTGGTGGCGCTGATGGAATTGCCGGTGCTGTCGGTGCTGCTGTCAGAGCTGGCCGGGCGCTCCACCTGCTGGATGACCACCTTGCTGCTGCCGCCGTATTTTGCGCCCACAAAGCCGCCTGCAAAGCCCATGGCTGCTGCCAGCACCAGCGCCACGGCGCTGCGTGCCAGCTTTTTGCCATTGAACTTCTTCTTGCGGCGGGGCTTTTCCGGCTGCGCCGGGGCGCTGTACTGCGGCTGCTCCGGCGGGGTGGGCGGCACGCTGCCGCCATCTGCCGGGGCGGTATCGGCCGGACGCGCGGGCTGTACTTCCGGCTCGTTATACTGGTTCGCCGTGTTCATGCCGCTGCTGCCCACGTTGGGGTAGCCGGTCTCGTTATTGGAAGCGGAATAATCGTATTCCCACTTGTTCTCGTTTTCCATGTTACTACATCCTTCCCTCAAAGGCCGGTCCGCAGGGACATCTGTTCCTTTGAACTGTCCCTATTGTAACTGTCAAATGTGAAAATCAATCGCTTGCGCCGTGAAGAATATGTGAAATGCGGTCCTGTTTTCCGCCCTTGACAGCAGCGTTTCCGCTTGCTATTGTAAGGGAAGAACATTGGCCCGTCAAGGAGGAGTTTTTTATGGAACTGCGCCGCACCGAACAGGGGTTTGCCCTGTATAAAGAAAAGGACTGCATCGGAGAGTGCCGCCTTTCTCCCGCCCCCAAGGGCGCACAGCTTGCCGCCCTGTGCATCCTGCCCCGGTGGCGGCGCAAGGGCTACGGCTCCTACCTGTTAAAAGAAGTATTGCGCAGCTTTGGCGGCTATGACCGGGAAGCTGCCACGGTTTTTACCGCCCCGCTGCCGGAAAACGCCGCCGAGCTTGCTTTCTGGGGCAAATTCGGCTTTGCCGCCGAGGGCGGGCAGCTGGTGCGCCGCCGCACCCCGGACTTAACGGCGGTCAAGTTCGTGCAGGACTTTTTAGCCGCCCGGCTGGTGCACCCGCAGCTGTGCGTGGATGCCACCTGCGGCAACGGCGGCGACACCGCCTTTCTGTGCAATCTGACCGCCCCCGCCGGGCGGGTGCTGGCCTTTGACGTGCAGCCCGAAGCCATCCGCTCCACCCGTGCCCGGCTGGAACAGGCAAATGTGCCCGCCGACCGGTACAGCCTTGTCTGCGGCAGCCACGCCGACTTATTACAGTATGTGCAGCCCGGCACCGCCGATGCAGTCATGTTCAACTTTGGCTGGCTGCCGGGGGCGGACCATGCGGTATTCTCCACCGCGCAGAGCAGCATCCCCGCCTTGCAGGCGGCGCTGCAGGCGGTGCGCCCCGGCGGCATCGTGAGCGCCATCCTGTACAGCGGGGCGGTCATCGGCTCGGACGAAAAACAGGCGGTGCTGCGTTTTCTGCGCGCACTTCCACTGAAAAGTTTCACCGTTCTGGTGTGTGATTTTGCCAATTGGGCCGAAACTGCCCCTCTGCCCTGCCTGATCCTGAAAAAATAACGAAAACACTTGCATTATCACGCGTTTTCGTATAGAATAAGGTGCGTATGTGTAAAAATGCTTCTTCCGGCATCGCGCAGCGATGCCGGAAGAAGTTCCATCCATTTCAGGAGAAATATCATCTATGACAAATCGTGAAGAGATCGAACGCCGCAGGACGTTCGCCATCATCAGCCACCCCGACGCAGGTAAGACCACCCTTACCGAAAAGCTGCTGCTGTACGGTGGAGCCATCAATCAGGCTGGCTCCGTCAAGGGCAAGCAGAGCGCCAAGCACGCCGTGTCCGACTGGATGGACATTGAAAAGCAGCGTGGTATCTCGGTCACCTCTTCGGTGCTGCAGTTCAACTATGCCGGCAAGTGCGTGAACATTCTGGATACCCCCGGCCATCAGGACTTCTCGGAGGATACCTACCGCACCCTGATGGCGGCCGACTCTGCCGTCATGGTCATCGACGCCGCAAAGGGCGTTGAGGCGCAGACCATCAAGCTGTTCAAGGTTTGCACTCTGCGCCACATCCCCATCTTTACCTTCGTCAACAAGATGGACCGCGAAGCCCGCGACCCCTTTGAACTGATGGAGAACATCGAGGAAATTTTGGGCATCAAGACCTACCCGATGAACTGGCCCATCAGCTGCGGCAAGGAGTTCAAGGGCGTGTTCGACCGCAACGCGCGCAAGGTGCTGGCTTTTTCCAGCAATGGCCGCGCCAACGGCGTGAAGAAGGTCAGCGAGACCGAGGCCGAGCTGGGCGACCCCGCACTGGACGAGCTGCTGACCCCCTATCTGCACCAGCAGCTGGTGGACGAGATCGAGCTGCTGGACGGCGCTGCCGAGGAGTTTGATCTGGACAAGGTGCTGCGCGGTGAGCTGAGCCCCGTGTTCTTCGGCTCTGCATTGACCAACTTCGGCGTGGAGCCCTTCCTTGAAAACTTCCTGCGGCTCACCTCCGCCCCGCTGGCCCGCGTGGACAGCCTGACCGGCGAGCCGGTGGACCCCTGCCGGGACGAGTTCTCCGCTTTCATCTTTAAAATTCAGGCCAACATGAACAAGGCCCACCGCGACCGTATTGCCTTTATGCGCATCTGCTCCGGCAAGTTCGAGCGCGGCATGGAGGCCTACCATGTGCAGGAGGGCAAGAACATCAAGCTTGCCACCGGCACCCAGCTGATGGCGCAGGACCGCGCGATCATCAACGAGGCCTACGCCGGCGACATCATCGGCCTGTTCGACCCGGGCATTTTCTCCATCGGCGACACCCTGTGCACCGGCAAAAAGAAGGTCCAGTTCGCGGGCATCCCCACCTTCTCCCCGGAGCACTTTGCCCGCATTGAGCAGAAGGACACCATGAAGCGCAAGCAGTTCGTGAAGGGTATGGAGCAGATTGCGCAGGAAGGCGCCATCCAGATCTTCCGCGAAGTGGGCGGCGGCATGGAGGAAGTGGTGGTCGGCGTGGTCGGCGTGCTGCAGCTGGAAGTGCTGGAATACCGTCTGAACACCGAGTACAACGTGGAAATTCGGATGCAGCAGCTGCCCTTTGAGCAGCTGCGCTGGGTGCAGAACGACCCCGACACCTATAACCTGCGGGATCTGGACCTGACCAGCGACACCAAGGCTGTGGAGGATATGAAGGGCAACCGTCTGCTGCTGTTCACCTCCGACTGGGCGGTGCGCTGGGCCGAGACCCACAACGAGAGCTTGCAGCTGAGCGAGTTCGGCAACATCTGATAAAAGAGCGCTGCGGAGTGCACCTGCGCTCCGCAGCCTTTTTTATATAGCAACCAAAAATACAACATAGAATGCCAGACATTGGAATGAGGGTTCCCATTGCGGGGAACACTGCTGGCATGGAGGGTAAAAAGTATATGCAGAATATCAATATTGGCAAAAGCGGCATCGCCGTGCCGTTTCTGGGCATGGGTACATGGGCCATCGGCGGCGGTGCATGGTGGGGCGATAACGACGATGCACTGTCCGTAAAGGCCATCCAGACTGCCGTAGAGCAGGGCATCCAGTGGATCGACACTGCGCCCATCTACGGGCTGTACCACAGCGAGGAAGTAGTGGGCGAAGCCATGAAGTACATCGACCGCGACAAGGTGGTGCTTTCCACCAAGTGCGGCCTGGAGTGGCGGCACGAGACCCCCATCCTGCACAAGGTGGTGGACGGCGTACAGGTGTACCGCGACCTCTCCGCCAAGAGCATCATCGAGGACGTGGAGGACAGCCTGCGCCGTCTGCACACCGACCATCTGGACGTGCTGTACACCCACTGGCAGAGCCCGGACTTCGGCGTGTACCCGCTGGAAGAGACCATGGAAGCCATGATGAAGCTGAAGGAGCAGGGCAAGATCCGCGCCATCGGTGCTTCCAACGTCACCTCCGATATCATCCGGGGCTACTGCAAGTACGGCCAGCTGGACGTCATTCAGGAAAAGTACAGCCTGCTGACCCGCCGCATTGAAAAGCAGCTGCTGCCCACCTGCAAGGAGCTGGGTGTCTCGGTACAGGCCTACTCCCCGCTGGAGCAGGGGCTTCTGACCGGCAAGGTGACCATGGACACCACCTACCCGGAGGGCAGAACCCGCAACACGAACCCCTGCTTCCAGCCCACCCGCCGGGCACAGGCGCTGGAACTGCTGGCAAAGTGGGGCGATCTGACCGAGAAGTACGACTGCACCATGGCGCAGCTGGTCATCGCCATGACCGCCCGCATGATCCCGGGGCTGCACGTTCTGTGCGGTGCCCGCAAGCCGGAGCAGGTACTGGACAACGCCGGTGCCATGCACATCAAGCTGGACGGCGCCGACGCCGTCCGCATGAAGTGGGACGTGGACGCGATCTCCTGAGGATAAACCAAACAACACCGGAGCATCTTCGGACGCTCCGGTGTTGTTTTTTATCTCTTATTCTCCTCTTGCCAGCGCTTGCAGCTTTTTCTTATCCAGCACCTGCACGCCGCCGCGATACAGCCGCACCCAGCCCTCCTGCGCAAAGTATTTGAGCATCCGGCTCACCACCTCGCGGGCAGAGCCCATGTACTTTGCCATCTGGTCGTGGGTCATGCGGAGGTCCGCGCCGCCGGTCTTGGCAAGCTCATCGGTCAGAAAGATTGCCAGCCGCCGGTCGGCGCTCATGAACAAAATCTGCTGCATCGTCCACATGGTATCGGAAAAGCGCTCTGCCGTCATCTGGTAGGCGTAGCAGCGCACATAGACGTTTTCCTGCATCAGCTGCCGGAAGATGCCCGCGCTGATGCACAGCGCTTCGGTGTCCTCCTCGGCGTCGATGTAAAGGTCGATGTTCACCGCGTCCATCACGCAGGAGGCGGACAGAATGCACACCTCCCCGCCGAACAGGCGGTACAGTGTCACGTCCCTGCCGTCCTCGGATAGCAGATAGGAGCGCAGCTGCCCGCTGCGCAGCAAAAGGATGCCCACACAGCTTTCCAGCGGGCTGTGCACCCGGGCGCCCTTGGCGTAGTGCACCGGGCGGGTAAAGCGGCACAGCCGCTCCTGTTCTTCCGGGGTCAGCTGCTCCCAGAACGGAAACGCACAGGCCAAGCACCGGGCGTGCGGAGATGTTTCGGCCATACGGCTCACCCCTTTCGCAGCGCCTTGGCGGCTTCCGTGCCCGCCAGTGCGCCCTCGTAAACGGCCTTTGCCACCTGCAACAGCCCGCCGGTGCAATCCCCGGCGGCGTACAGGCCGGGCACGGTGGTCTGCATTTTGTCGTCCACCACGATGCGGCTGCCCTCTACGGCAGCGCCCAGCTTTCGGGCCAGTGCGGTACTGCCCGCCACGCCCAGCGCCACAAATACGCCGGATACTTCCCGCACCGCGCCGTCCGCCAGCTGCACGCCGGTGACGGTCTGCTCGCCCAGAATGGCTTCCACCTTCTGGGTGCAGACGGTCACCTCGGGCGGGAAGTCTGCGGTCAGGGCTGCGCCGTTCGTCAGCAGAGTGACGCTTTTTACCACCGGCAAAAGCGCCTGCACCTCATGCAGGGCGTACTCGCCGCTGCCCAGCACCGCCACATCCTTTCCGCGGTAGAAAAAGGCGTCGCAGGCGGCGCACCAGCTTACGCCGTGGCCTTCCAGCCCGGTCAGCCCCGGAATGCGGGGCACCGCGCGGGAAGCACCCGTTGCCAGAATGACCGCATCTGCCGGGTATGCGCCCGCCAGCGTTTCCACGGTCAGACGGTCGGTCCATGTCAGCCCCACGGCCTCGGTCTGCACGAATTGCACCCCCAGCCGCCGGGCGTTCTCGATGCTGCGGCGTTCCAGCTCCGGCCCGGAGACCGGCTGGGCGAAGCCGTAATAATTTTCGATTTTTTCGGCGCGCGCCAGCGCCCCGGAGCCCTTGGTCAGCACGGTGGTCTGCACCCCGGCGCGCACGGCGTACAGGGCAGCGGACACCCCCGCCGGACCGGAACCTACGATGACGATGTTGGACATGGTGTTGCTCCTTTGCATGGTTCTTTTGCCCTTATTATACACCAAAGCCGCGCAGATTTCTGTGACCGGGTCGCAAAAACTTTTTGGGCGGCGGGCACTGTTCAAGCTCCGGGGCGTGTGCTATACTGTTGTCATGTTAAAATTTCTGCCACAGGGGGCTTTTGCTTTATGTCCAAACAACGTCTGCTTTTCATCACCACCGGCGGCACCATTGCCAGCGTGCGCACCCAGCAGGGGCTGAAGCCCGTGCTTTCCAGCGAGGAGCTGCTTGCGCATCTGCCGGAATTGAAGGAGCTGTGCTGCCCGGAAACGCTGGCGCTGTGCAGCATCGACAGTACCGACCTCGGACAGGAGCACTGGCTCATGATGGCACGCGCCATTCAGGAAAACTACGCCCTGTACGATGGCTTTATCATCTGCCACGGCACGGATACGCTGGCGTACTCTGCGGCGGCGCTCTCTTATCTCATCCAGAACGCAGATAAGCCCATCATCCTCACCGGCGCGCAGCAGCCCATCTCCAACGAGATCACGGATGCCAAGAAAAACCTGCGGGACAGCGTGGTTTGCGCTATCGACCCGGGCAGCCGGGGCGTGATGGTGGTGTTTGGCGGGCACGTCATCGCGGGCACCCGCGCCAAGAAGAACAAGACCATCAGCTACGACGCCTTTGCGTCGGTCAACTTCCCGGAGCTGGCGCTGGTGCAGGGCGACCGGCTGGTGCGGTACATCCCCCTCGCCGTGGCCCACCGGCCCGGTGGAGTTCAGCCGCACGCTGGACAGCCGGGTGTTCCTGCTCAAGCTGATCCCGGGTATGTCCCCGGCGCTCATCCCGGAGATCTTCCACCTGTACGACTGCGTCATCGTGGAAAGTTTCGGCGTGGGCGGCATCCCGCAGCAGCTGATGGACGCCTTTGCCGCCGGGCTGGGCGATTACGAGACCACCCACAAGGTGCTCATCATGACCACGCAGGTCACCTACGAGGGCAGCGATGTGGGCGTGTACGAGGTGGGCAAGCGGGTGCGCAACCGCTTCCGCTTTTTGGAAGCCCACGATATGACCATTGAGGCCGTGGTGACCAAAAGTATGTGGCTGCTGGCGCAGAACTGCGAAAGCTTTGACCAGCTGCAGCAGCGGTTCTACCGTCAGGTGAACTTTGACACCTTCTATCACTGAGCCACTTTTTCAGAATACCAGCTGCACCAGCAGCACATAGCAAAGGGTGCCCCCCGCCACACTGAGCAGGGTCTGGTGCTTCCACTTGTGCAGCGCGATGGTCGCCAGCAGCGCAAGCGCTTCCGGGATGCCGTGACTGCCGGAGAACGGGGTGACCCCCTTCAGGCAATAGACGATGAGCATCCCGAAGATGGCGGCGGGCAGCACCCGCCCCAGATACCGCACCACCTCCGGCGGCTGCTGCTCCTTGCTGGAAAAGATCAGAAACGGCAAAAAACGGGTAAGCATGGTGGCGGCGGTGCACACCGCAATGGTAAGCCCCATCTGAACTGCCGTCATTCCTCTACCTCCCCGGCTGCTTTTTCCATCGGACGGCGCAAGGCCAGCAGCAGCACCAGAATGCCGCCCATGGACGGCAGCAGAAAGCTGCCGGAGCCGAATACCATCAAGCACACCAGCGGCACGGCAAGCCCGATCAGGGCACTGCCGTGCTGCTGATCTTTTTCCCACTGGTTCAGGAAGATGACCGTGAACATTGCGGTCATGACAAAATCCACGCCCTCGGTGCTGAAGGGCAGCACCGTGCCCAGCGCAGCCCCAAGCCCGGCGCTGCCCACCCAGTAAAGCTGATCCAGCAGGGTGATGAAGAACATGAACCAGCCCTTGTCCACCCCTTCCGGCGGCGTTGCCGAGCAGGTGATGGAAAAGGTCTCGTCGCTCATGGCAAAGATCATGTAAAAGCTGCGCCAGCCGTAGCCCTTGTAGCGCTCCAGCATGGCAAGGCCGTAGAACAGGTGCCGCGCCTGGATCATCAGCGCCATTAAAAAGGCCGACAGCGGCGAGAACGCGCCCAGCAGCAGGCTTGCCAGCACGAATTCCAGCGAGCCGCCGTACACGACAGTGCCCATGAGCATGGGCATCCACACCGGCAGCCCCAAGGACTGCACATAGATGCCGTAGCCCAGCCCCAGCACAAAATAGCCCGCCAGCACCGGGATGGTCTGCGGAAAAGCCGCCCGCAGCGCCCGCAGGCAGGGGTGCGGCAGAGCGGGGGAAACGGTTCGGGACAGATGCTGCATAGAAAAGCTCCTTGCTTTGCGGGAACAGCGGGCGGCCGCCCATATACCCACATAGATTGTATGGAATAAGTAATTTCTATTATAGCACATCCCTGCGCTTTTGCAAGACGGCTGGTGTCCTGCTGCCGGGACGATTTGGAATGCGCTCCGCGTTGCTCTGCGCATCTTCAGCGGAAAAATGATTTAGAATTTCGCAATTCCGGAAAATCTGCGGATTTTCCGGAATTGCCTTTTCACGGGAGGGGACGCAGCGGGAAACGGCAGCTGCCGCGCTTGTTTCCTGCGGAAACAGCCGCGCGGCGGGTCCCTTCTCAGGCTCACTGCGTTCGCCAGCTCCCCCGAAAGGGGG
>VOFJ01002531.1_pt1 | contig 44838 bp, 61 predicted proteins | sample 5384081 | NCBI WGS metagenome assembly VOFJ01 (sample SAMN12384729, study PRJNA508395) | human gut metagenome | isolation source: healthy gut I | host: Homo sapiens
CCGATCTTCGGAAAACGCATTTGCCGTCATGGCGACGATGGGGATATTTGCTTTTTGAGGATCGTCCATTCTCCGAATCTTTTTTGTCGCATCGTAGCCGTTCATCACGGGCATCTGGACATCCATAAGGATGATCTGATACGTTCCGTTTGCCGCCTTTTCCAGCATATCCACGCATTCCACACCGTCTTTTGCGCGGTCTACCGTACAGCCTTCCTCCTGCAATAGCTCGGTGGCAATCTCCGCATTGAGGTCGTTATCCTCGGTCAGCAGAATCTTCACACCGAACAGGCTCTTTTTGTCCGATGGGTGATTTCTCGTTTTGCCTGTGCTTCCTCCTCGGACGCAATGCGGCTGGGAATGGTCACGGCAAACGTGGAGCCGACACCGATTTTGCTCTCCACCTCCACAGTACCGCCCATCAGCCCAACCAGCTTTTTCACGATGCCCATCCCGATGCCGCTGCCTTCCACCTTGCTGACGGTGGACGTGCATTCCCGTTCAAACGGCTCAAAGATACGCTGCTGGAACTCCTGCGACATGCCGATGCCGTTGTCGGCAACCGTAATCACCGTATCGCACCAGCCCGCTTTTTCGCAGGGCTTCTGCGTAACATCGCAGCGAATCGTGCCGCCGGTTCCTGTGTATTTGACAGCATTGCTGACAAGGTTTGTGCAGACCTCCGTCAGGTGCGGGATATCCGCATAGATATACGGATGCAGCAAGTGCGTGGTCACCGTAAGCGTCTGATTCTTGCTGTCTGCCTGATTCCGGAACATGGCAATGCAATTCCGGAAATCCTTCTCGACATCCGAAACCGAATACTCCATCTCCGTCTTATCGTTCTCGATGCGGGCAAGGTCCAGCACATTGTTCAGCAGCATCAGCAGGTTTTGTCCGCACACCTGGATGTTCTTCATGTATTTTTTCAGCTTGGCAGGGTCGTCCGAATGTCGGGCGGCCAGGTCTGCGTAGCCGATAATGGCGTTCATGGGTGTGCGGATGTCATGCGACATATTGAACAGGAAGGTGGATTTGGCGCGGTTCGCGCTCTCGGCGTTTTCCGCGGCAATCTGCAATTTTGCATTCAGCTCCTGCGTGTCGTTGGCGGCTTTTCTTGCGGCAGCCTCGGCTTTTTGCGTGCCTTCCGGAGCAGCTTCAGGATCGCGAGCAGAATGACTGCCACAAAAATGCTGCCGCCCAGCAGAACCATAACGAAGTTGTCCCTTATAAACTCGCCAAGGGTAACTTTCCGCGCGGCGCTTTTGTACATTGCCAGAGCGCCGGTAAGCATATTGGCCGGCATGGCCTTGATTGTTTTGTTCAGGATGGACAGAAGTATGCCGTTTCCGCTGTTGACCGCAAAGCAGGATTTGGCGGGGTTTGGAAGCGGAACGCTGTAAAAGTCGTATTTCTTGCTGTAATTTTCCTGGTTGCTGACCCCTGTGACAAAGCAGTCCGCCTGTCCGTCCTTGACCAGCTTTGCCGCGTCCTCCTGTGCAGCACAGTCCACGATTTCCCACTGCGGATAATAAACCGCAAGGTACCTTGTCAGCGAAATCCTGTTTTGGGGAACGGCAACGCGGTTCGTGTGGGTTTCGTTAAAGTGCTCTTTGTTCGTGACCGCCATCATGTTGGAGGTCCACGTTGTGTTGGTGCAGGCAACGCGGTACTCTTCCGCCAGATTGGGACTCTGGTCGAAATGGAAAACCATGTCGATTTCGCCAGATTTCAGCACATCGAGTTCCGCTTCTTTGCTGTCATAACCGACCATCTGGAATTCCAGTTCCTGATTGCCCAGACAATCTTTGGCAAACTGAATATAGTCGGTGATTGTCCCGGTAATCTCCCCTGTGGCAGGGTCATAGGTGCTGACGCCGCTGTCACCTGTCAGAAAGCCCATCTTGATGGCGCCGTGTTCTTTGACCCACGCCTTTTCCTCGCCCGTAAGGATCGGGGTATAATCCAGCGAGAAATACCGTTTATACAGATCCGCTATATAAAAAGGATCGGCGTCCTCCAGCGCGCGCATCGCATTGTCCAGTTCTTCCTTGATATCCGCACGGTCTTTGTTGATTGCATAGTAGATGTCGGAGCTTCCCACGCGGGTTATGGTCGAGATGCCAAGCTCTGCCCAGAAGGCTTCTTCCAGCGAAACAAAGCAGTCGATTTCGCGGTTTGCCAGCTTTTGCTTTACATCCTCATTGTTGGCGATGTTGACGTGCTGCGTTTTCAGGTCGTATTTTTCTTCCCATTCGGTCAGCATCACCTCCGGCTCGGTTCCCATCAGAACGCCGATTGTTTTGCCGTTCAGCGTCTTGAAGTCGGAAGCGGTGATGTCCTCGCGCGAAAGATCGGCGTAGAGGTAGTATTTTTCTTCGCCCATCGGCTCGTCCGAAAACAGCATCTCCTCGGCGCGGTCCGGCGTATAGGAAATATCGCCCAATAATGTCGATTTCGCCGTTTTTGAGTTTTTTCGAAGCAGTCTGACCAGTCAGTCGCAGCTCACATACTCGAACTGCCAGCCTGTATAGCCAGATAAGGTCTGCAGCAATTCGTAGCCGTAGCCCTTTCTTACGCCCTTCTCGTTGACATAGTTGAAGGTGTCCTCAAACGAGCCGACACGGACGACCTTGGCGGGGGCGGTTTCTGCGGCAGCCTTCACGGGGAGCAAGGCTGACAGTAGCAACAGTAGGCTCAGCATCACACAGGCGCTTTTCCGTGTCAAGGTCTGCATGGTTTCGCTCATTCCAGAGTTTTTCATTTTATCCAATCTTTCTCCACCCCAGACGGTCTCATTCCGGCTTTATTTTCACTTCACCGATTTCAGGAAGGTGCTTGCAATATCATTCTCGTTCTGCTGTCAGCAGCTTTTTTGAATATCTATCCTATTATGTAGCATAATTGTAACATTATAACAGAAGCGTTTCAAGATTTTTTCTTGTAAAGAGCACCTATTTTCTATGGAACGCTTTTATCCCTTACCGGCAAAAAGCCGTTCCCGCAAAAATACTGCGATGACGATAAAAAAGCGAGCAGCCTTTTTCAGGTCGCCCGCTTATGGAATCTATGGTATTTTACCGCAAGGCAAGAAATGCGTAAAGCATTAAAAAGGCGGTATAGGTCTGCCCTGGTGCATTTAATCCAGAATTTTTCCGTCAATGGAGATGGTGACCACCTGCCACGGAATGAACTTTCCACTGGCCTGAAGCGCCTTTTTCGCTGCCATCTCCAAGCCGCCGCAGCAGGGCACCTCCATGCGGAGGATGGTCACACTCTGGATGTCGTTGCTGCGCAGGATCTCGGTGAGCTTTTCGCTGTAATCCACAGCGTCCAGCTTCGGGCAGCCGATGAGAGTCACTTTGCCGCGCATAAATTCCTGATGGAAATTGGCGTAGGCGTATGCCGTGCAGTCCGCTGCAATCAGGAGCTTTGCACCCTCAAAGTAAGGCGCATGGATGGGTGCCAGCTTGATCTGCACCGGCCAGTTGCGCAGGCGGGAAACTGGCTGTACGGGGGCAGAAGCTGCACTTTCGGCGGCCTCCGGCTGTTCCAGCATCCGCATCCGGGAGCCGGGACAGCCTCCTTCGTGGAGGTGCTTCATCTTCTCCTGCAGCTCCTTTTTCTTTTTGTTCTCCTGCACCGCCGCCTCGTCGTAAGCGGGAGCTTCCCGCTCCTCAAAGGTGATAGCTCCGGTAGGGCAGCCCGGCAGGCAGTCGCCAAAGCCATCGCAGAAATTCTCTCGTACCAGCTTAGCCTTGCCGTTGATGATGTCAATGGCTCCCTCATGGCAGGCGGTTGCGCACAAGCCGCAGCCGTTGCATTTTTTTCTTCGTCAATATGGATGATCTTCCGAATCATATCTATACTCTCCTGTTGTGGTTTTTTTTTTGCATTTGCAGGTTTATTATAGTATACTAAAGCCATCTTGTCTGTTTGAATTCCAACAAGGAGAGCATTTATGCAAAAATATCTGCCTGTTCTGCGGAGCTGCCCCTTCTTTACCGGGCTTTGCGATGATGAGATCTTGTCCATCCTGCACTGTGTCAGTGCAGCGAAAATCACCCGTCCCCGGGGTTCCTACATTTTCCGTGCCGGAGATTCCACGGAGGTCATGGGGCTCATGTTGTCCGGCTCCACCCTTGTGATACAAGAGGATCTTTGGGGACACCGCAATATCCTGTCCAAGTGCAATACCGGAGACTTTTTCGGGGAGCCTTACGCCGCCACCCCCGGTGCCATCCTAAATATCAGCGTGGTGGCAGAGGAGGATTGCGAAATTCTGCTGCTGAACGTCAAGCGGCTGCTCACCTCCTGCCCCACCGCCTGCGACCATCACCAGAAACTCATCCGCAATCTGGTCAGCGTTCTGGCAAACAAAATACTGCTTTTTAACGATAAAATCACCCATGTCAGCAAGCGAACCACCCGGGAAAAGCTGCTGTCCTACCTGTCCGCCGAATCCATCCGGCAGTCCTCCCTTTCCTTTGACATTCCCTTTGACCGTCAGCAGTTGGCGGATTTTCTCTGCGTGGAGCGTGCTGCCATGTCGGCAGAACTTTCCAAGCTGCAAAAAAAGGAAGGGCTGTTGGTCACAAAGCGGAATCATTTTCAGTTGTTGACCCGCTGACAGCCTGGCACATTGCCTGCAAGCACCGGCTCCCTTGCGAAAACCGGTGTCTTTTTTGCAGTTGCACTTTCCCCGGGAGATTATTATACTTATCTTAAAAAAAGGCCGGGTGCTGCAAGGGCAGGAGGGAAAGCGTATGGCACCGAACAAAACCACGCGGGGCGGGATCTCCCTGCGCCGCAGGGTCACGGCATGGCTTGCCGCGATTTTGCTGGTAACGATGCTTTCCAATGGCATTGCTACCATGGCAGGTCAGTGGACGGTACGCTCCTTTGATATGCTGCTGGCCGACAACGCCGTCTGCTACACGGTGCAAAACGCCCTCAAGGATGAAACACAGGCCTTTGCACGCTATGTGCGTCAGCCTACTTCTGAAACCGAGCAGGCCTATACCGCCGCCTGCACCGCTTCCGAGCAGAGCCTTGCGGCCCTGCCCTTCGATTACGCCCGCATCGGCGAAGAGCGCTATGCCCGTACATGGAACCTTTTACAGGGGTACGCGGGCTACCGGCAGGAGCGGGATGCCTTTTTGCAGCTTTCCCCCTCGGCAGATACCTACATTGAACAGATGTACCATGTGATGGCTTTGCAAGACTACCTTGCCGAGTATGCGCTGCGTCTGACACAGGCCACGCTGGAACAGGAAAACGCCCTTTACAGCAGCACGGCGGCTCACATCCGGCATCTGCCGTGGCTGTATCTGGGGCTGTTCCTGACGGCAGCCGCGCTGATGCTGCTGCTCATCCGGGTGCTGAGCCGCGCTGTTGTGCGTCCGCTGCTGCGGCTGGCGCAGGCTTCCCGCAGCATTGCCGAGGGCGATTTTTCCAGACCGGACCTACCGGTGAAAAGCAGCGACGAGGTGGGGCGGCTGACGGGAACCTTCAACCAGATGAAGCACGCCATGGCGCAGCAGCTGACCACCCAGCAGGCCTTGCACCGGGAAGAGGTGCGGAACCTTGCATTGGAAAAAGATCTGGAACACACCCGGCTGGAGGTGCTCAAAAGTCAGGTGAACCCGCATTTTCTGTTCAACACCCTGAACATGATCTCCTGTATGGCACGGCTGGAGGATGCTGCCACCACCGACCAGATGATCGTGCATCTGGGCAGTTTGTTCCGGCACAACCTGCGCACCAAGCGTCAGCAGATCACACTGGAAGAGGAACTGGACGGGCTGGAGGACTACATTTATTTGCAGCAGATGCGGTTCGACGGACGCATTGCCGTAGAAAAAAGCATCCGGGTGCAGCCTGCGGCGGTTTTGGTGCCGTCCTTTATGCTGCAGCCTGTGGTGGAAAACGCTTACTCGCACGGGCTCAAGTCCCGCGAGGAAGGCGGACGCATCCTGCTGCGGGCATGGATGCAGGACAAGGTGATAGTGCTCACGGTCGCAGACAACGGCAAGGGAATGACCCCAGAGGAACTGGACGCTGTGCAAGCAAAACTTGCCCAGAGCGAACAGACCGGCCGCAGCATTGGCCTTGGCAATATTTCCCGCCGCATCGGGATGCTGTATCCGGGCGGAAAAATGCAGATATACAGCCGCGCAGGTCACGGTACTGTGGTGCGGTTTGAGCTCCCGCAGACGCAGCAGCCGGAAGAAAAGGAGGAGACGCTCTCGTGAAGTGCAAATTGCTGGTTGCAGAGGATGAATTGATCGAGCGCAAGGTGCTGTGCCGGACTTTGCAGAAGTATCTGGGAGATCTGATAAGCCTGTATGAAGGCAAAAATGGCAGAGAGGCTCTGGAAATTTTTGCCCGCGAAGCGCCGCAGGTGGCTGTGCTGGACATTGAAATGCCGGGTCTCACCGGGCTGGAGGTGGCGCGCAAGATCCGAGAAACAGACAGAAATTGCGCCATCCTGTTCCTGACCGGCTTTGATAAGTTCGACTATGCACGGCAGGCAATCTCTGTACGGGCGCTGGACTATCTGCTCAAGCCTTACAACGAGCAGGAACTGGTATTCGCGGTGGAGGATGCCATCCGGCAGGTGTCGGTGCAGCTGCCTGCCCGCCCGGCACAGCCCCCTGCGCCTGCAGAGCCCCTCCGCCGGGAAGAGGACGAGGATATGCGCACCGCCATCATCCGTGCCGAGATCAGCCGCTTCATCGACGCCCATTATAGGGAGGATATCTCCATGCAGGATGCCGCCGCTGCGCTGCGCTACTCGGACGCCTACTTCTGCAAGCTGTTCAAGCAGTGCTTTAAGGTGAACTTTTCGGCCTACCTGAACGAATACCGGGTGAACAAGGCGCGCCAGCTGATTTTGGACCCGCGCCTGAGCCTGAAGGATATCGGCGCTGCTGTGGGTTACAGTGATGCCAACTATTTTACAAGGGTGTTCAAGCGCCTGACCGGCCAGACCCCTTCGGAATACCGCGTAGCCGCAGCGGAAAAAGCGGCACAGGGATAAATCGGATCATAGGAAGCACTCGTTCTTTCCCGCCTGCCGGCAGGAGAGGAACGGGTGCTTCTTTTATTTTTGCCAGTTTCTTTCGTCCGCAAAATACAAAAATTGTACTTGGATACAACAAAGACAAAATCGTACTGCGTTTCACAAAATAATCCGGTTTCGCAAAAATGAACGGTTTGTTAAACTATAATCATAGAAAAACGCGAAAAGAGAGGATGCCATTCATGAAGAGAAGAACGTTTCTGTCGTTGATGGGCGCAGCGGCACTGACCAGCAGCATGATGCTTACCGGCTGCGGCGCCGGCTCCGGTGACGACCGCAAGATCGTGCGCATCGGCCATGTGCAGTCCCAGACCCACCCGGATCATCTGGGACTGGAAGCCTTTGCCAACTACATCAACGAGAAGCTGGGCGACAAGTACCGCGTGGAGGTGTACCCCAGCGAGCTGCTGGGCTCCCAGACCGAAATGGTGCAGCTGACCCAGACCGGTGCCATCGACTTTGTGGTGGCGTCCACTGCCATCATGGAGACCTTCAGTGCCAAATACCAAATCTTCAACCTGCCTTACCTGTTCTCCAGCGTAGAAGCCTACCACGAGGCCATGGACGACCCCGAGGTGACGGACCCCATTTTCAAGACCACTTCCAAGGCCGGTCTGGAAACGGTGGCATGGCTGGATGCCGGCACCCGCAACTTCTACACCATCAAGACCCCCATCAACCAGCCCTCCGACCTGAAGGGTCTGAAGATCCGCGTGCAGCAGTCGCCCACCAACGTGGAAATGATGCGTCTGCTGGGCGGCACCGCTACGCCCATGGGCTTCGGCGATGTGTATACCGCACTGCAGGCCGGTATTCTGGATGGTGCCGAGAACAACGAGCTGGCTCTGACCGATAACGGTCACGGCGATATCTGCAAGTATTACTCCTATGATATGCACCAGATGGTGCCGGATCTGCTGGTTGCAAACTACGCCTTCCTGAACGAGCTCAACGACGAGGAGCGCGCAATCTTTGAAGAAGGTTTCCAGATCGTGAAGCGCACCGAGCAGGACGCTTGGGAGGATGCTGTGGCTGAGGCGAAAGATAAGGCCGAGAACGAGCAGCACGTCAACTTTATTTACCCGGACACTGCACCGTTTCAGGAGGCTATGGCCCCCCTGCACGATTCCGTGCTGGCCGCAAACCCGGAGCTGCAGCCCATTTATGACCTGATCCAGCAGCACAACGCTGCCCATACTGCGGACTGAGGAGGAGCATCATGGAAAAACTGAGAAATACCCTGAACAAGGTGCTCAACCTGCTGGCAGGTCTGAGCATGACAGTCATGGTGGTGCTGACCACCTATCAGGTCATCGTGCGTTACATCTTCAACTCTCCCTCCACATGGTCGGAGGAGCTGGTGGGTTATCTGTTCGGCTGGAGCACCATGCTGGGTGCCACCATCGTCTCCGGCGAGCGCGGCCACATGAACATCCCCGTGCTGGTAGACCGGTTCAACCCCACCATGCGCAAGGCGTTCCACATTTTTGCTGAGGTCATCGCCTTCATCTTCTCTGCTGCCATTCTGGTCTTCGGCGGTTTTCAGGTGTCCCAGCTGGCTATGGGACAGCAGACCTCCTCGCTGGGCGTTGCCGTGGGTGTGTTCTACTGGGTCATGCCCATCTGCGGCGTGATCATTCTGGTGTATTCCGTGCTGAACATTATCGGCATCGCCAACGGCTCCATCTGTCTGGATACCCCGGAGGATGCAGACTTTGCAAAGGTGGAAGCCGAAATGGCTGCCGATGCTGACAAGGAAAACAAGGAGGACTAAGCTGTGGCAATTCAAGCGTTACTCGTGATCCTGGCAGTGCTGCTGGCGCTGCTGTTTCTCGGCGTGCCTATCTCGTACGCCATTGCAGTCTCTTCCCTGACTGCCATCATCCTTTCTTCCATTGACCTGAACGTAGCCGTGCTGACCGCTGCCCAGCGCACCTTTGTGGGCATGAGCAAGTTCAGCCTGACCGCCATTCCGTTCTTTATTCTGGCCGGCAACATCATGAATCAGGGCGGCATCGCCAAGCGTCTGGTGGATTTCGTCATGGCCATTCTGGGCAAGCTGCCCGGCGCACTGCTGGTGACCAACATCGGCACCAACGCCCTGTTCGGCGCCATCTCCGGCTCTGCATCCGCTGCGGCTGCTGCCGTTGGCTCCATGATCCGCGACGGTGCCGAGGAGCAGGGCTACGACCCCGCCGTGACCGCTGCCACCAACGCTGCTTCCTCCTGCTCCGGTTTGCTGATCCCGCCGTCCAACGCCTTGATCACCTACTCTCTGGCGTCCGGCGGCACCTCTGTGGCTGCGCTGTTCATGGCGGGTTACATCCCCGGCATCATCTGGGCACTGTGCTGCTGCGTGGTGGGCGTGCTGCTGGCGGTCAAGCTGGGTTATAAAGGCACCCCCGGCAAGTTTGACTGGAAAAATCTCGGCATCTGCACCCTGCGCGCCCTGCCTTCGCTCTCCCTGATCATCGTGGTCATCGGCGGCATCATCGGCGGTGTGTTCTCTGCCACCGAAGGCTCTGCCATTGCCGTTGTCTATGCACTGGTGCTTGCCTTCTGCTACCGCTCCATCAACCTGAAGAGCCTGTGGAAGATCATCGTAGACTCTGCCAAGATGTCCGGCATGGTGGTGTTCCTTGTGGGTGTTTCCAACATTCTGGGCTGGGTCATGGCCTTTTTGCAGATCCCGGATGCTGTGGCGGCAGCCCTGCTGAGCCTGACCAGCAATAAGTACATCATCCTGCTCATCATGAACGTGATCCTGCTGGTGTCCGGCACCTTTATGGACGTGACCCCGGCCATCCTCATCTTCACCCCGCTGTTCCTGCCCATCTGCCAGAGCTTTGGCATGAGCACCATCCAGTTCGGTCTGATCCTCGTGTATAACCTGTGCATCGGCAACATCACCCCGCCTGTGGGCAACGCACTGTTCGTGGGTATCAAGGTGGGCCGCACCTCGCTTTCCAAGGTCATGCCGTACATGCTTATGTACTATGTGGCCATCATCGGCGGCCTGCTGCTGGTCACCTTTATCCCGGCAGTGTCTACCGCACTGCCGCAGGCAATGGGCCTGATGTAACTGAGACATTCCCTTCTTCTCCTAAAAAGGCGGTACCTGCTTTGCAGCGGGCACCGCCTTTTCCTATCTCTTGCACAAAAGCAGTCTTGTGCGCTATACTATCTGCAAAGGGAGGGAGACACCATGCGCAGACGGACTTTTTTAGCCGGGCTGGGCTTTGCAGCCTTGCAGCTGGCAGGCTGTGGCGCAAAGCCGCAGACCACACCGGACTATGTGCTGACCTATGCCGACAACCAGCCCGCCGGGTACCCCACCACGCAGGGCGCGCAGTATTTTGCAGACCTTGTGCAGCAGCAGACCGGGGGCAAGGTGGTCATTCAGGTCAAGGCGAACGGCGAGTACGGCTCGGAACAGCAGGTGTGGGAACAGCTTGCCATTGGCGGCGTAGATTTTGCCCGTGTGTCGCTCTCGGTGGCCACCGACGATCTGCCCCGGCTCAACGTACTGCTGCTGCCGTATCTCTACCGGGATGCCGACCACATGTGGCGCGTGCTGGACGGCAGCATCGGAGACAGAGTTTTTGCAGGACTTTGCTGCGCAGGGAAGGGTAGGCCTGAGCTGGTACGACGCGGGTGCCCGCTCGTTTTATGCCCGTCAGCCGGTGCGCAGCCTGAACGATCTGAAGGGCAAGACCATCCGCGTGCAGAATTCGCAGATCGTGATCGACATGATCCGCCTGCTGGGTGCAGTGCCGGAGACCACGGCGTACAGCAACGTCTACTCAGCGCTTGAGACCGGGCAGATCGATGCCGCCGAAAACAACTGGCCGGCCTACTATTCCATGGAGCACTACAAGGTGGCGCGGTACTACATGGCCGATGAGCACAGCCGCGTACCGGAGGTGCAGCTGGCTTCCGGCCGCACATGGGATGCACTGCCGGAGGAGTACCAGCAGATTCTGCAGAAATGTGCCCGGGCATCGGCGCAGTACGAGCGCCAACTCTGGGCACAGGAGGAAACAGCCGCCCGAGAAGCGGCATTGGCTGGCGGGTGCCGGGAGCTGCCGCTGCCCGAAGAGGAAATGCAGAACTTCCGGCAGCTGGTACAGCCGCTGTACCGGAAATACTGTGTCGACTATCTGCCGCTGGTGGAAGAGATACAGGCAGAATGACAACAGAGAAAGTCCTTTGAGGGTGCAGGGAACTGCTCCCCCACCATCGTGCGCGATTTTCAGGCGATCATCTCCAAGGAGATCAAGGAGTTGCTGCTGGGAAAGCGGAGAGCGGCTTTTATACCGTTCTCCGCGCTTTGTTCTTATTTTATCTTCGGTGTTTCCTTTCGCTGCCGGGTGGAGCTCAGATATTCCAGCAGCGTCTGGCTCACCACCGAGCTTGCTGTCTTGGAAAACGCCAGCCCCAATGTCCGGCAGCAGGCAGGCTCCAGCGGACGGGACACCACACCGGGGCAGCCAAATGCCTGCATCACCAGCTCCTGTGAGATGGTCACGCCCAGTCCGCTGCGCACGAACGCCATGATGAGGGTATCGTCCCGGAAGCTGTAAAAAATATTCGGCTTCACCGGGCGTTTGAGCATCAGGTGCTGGATGTCGTTATCACAGCCGGGCGTTTCGATAATGAGCGGATACTGAAACAGCTGCGGCAGGGACACACTGGAATGTGCAGCCAGCGGATGCCCCTCCGGGAACACAGCGCACAGCGGGTCGTCCCGGAGCGGGTAGAATTTCAGGTCGTCTGCCACAATGGACGAGAGAAAACCGCAGTCTACCTGTCCACGGATGATCCATTCCCGGATTTCATCATAGTTGCCGTCCAGCATTTCAATCTTCACCTTCGGGTAGTTTTCCTTGAAATAATGCACAACTTCCGCCATCCAGAGCGTTGTGATGCTAGAAATGCTGCCCACCCGGAGCTTGCCCTCCACCTTGTGGTTGATATTGAACGCCGCCTGCCGCAGCCGGGTCTTCTGGTTGGCCAGCTCCCGGATGTAGGGCAAAAGGCGGGTGCCGTTATCTGTCAGGGTCACGCCCCGGTTGATGCGGGCGAACAGCTGCACGCCCAATTCCTCTTCCAGCCCTGCCATCATCTGGCTGATGCCGGATTGGGTATAGTTCAGTGCCTCCGCTGCTTTGGAAAAGCTGCCCGTTTCGCATACTTTCAAGAATATCTCGTATCGGTCTTTCTGTTCCCGCATTGCAAACACTCCATAAGTAAAATTTATAGGTCGTAGTAATTTTATTGGGTTTACTGATATGATACTTCATGTTATCCTATATTACAATAGGTTTTTAGGATAGGAGTTTCAGAATCATGGAAAAGAAAGCAAGCAGTTTCTCTGGACAAATCGGATTTGTCCTTGCTGCCGCCGGAAGTGCGGTGGGTGTCGGCAACCTGTGGCGGTTCCCGTACCTTGCCGCAAAGGATGGCGGCGGTTTGTTTTTGCTGGTGTATCTGGTGCTGGTGCTGACCTTCGGTTTTACCCTGCTCACCTCGGATATCGCCATCGGCCGCCGCACCAAGCAGAGTGCCATCCGCGCCTACGAGACCATGCGCCCCAAGTGGAAATTTCTCGGCATCCTGACCTTTCTGGTGCCAGTTCTGATTATGACCTACTACGCCGTCATCGGCGGGTGGATCACGAAATATGCGGTGGTCTACCTCACCGGGCAGTCTGCCGCCGCTGCGGAGGACGGCTATTTTACCAGCTTCATTACCTCGCCGGTGTCGCCTGTGGTGTTCGCTCTGCTGTTCATGGGCGTGCCGGCTTTCATCGTGTACAACGGCGTGGAGGGCGGCATTGAGCGGGTGTCCCGCTACATGATGCCCATTCTGCTGGTGCTGGTGGTCGTGATTGCGGGCTATGCCCTCACCCTGCGCCACGAGGACGCTTCCGGCCAGATGCGCACCGGTCTGGAGGGTCTGCGCTACTACCTGACCCCGCACATGGAAGGGCTGACTGTCAGCCGCTTTTTGCAGATCTTGCTGGACGCCATGAGCCAGCTGTTCTTCTCCCTCAGCGTGTCTATGGGCATTATGATCACCTACGGTTCCTACGTCAAACCGGAGGTAGACCTGAACAAAGCGGTGAATCAAATTGAGATCTTCGACACCGGCGTGGCTTTTCTGGCCGGCGTCATGATCATTCCCTCCGTGTATGTGTTCTCCGGCACCGAGGGGGCATGAGCGCAGGCCCCAGCCTGATGTTCGTCTCGCTGCCCAAGGTATTCAACGCTATGGGCAAGGCGGGCGTGTTCGTTGGCATCCTGTTCTTTGTCACCGCCATTTTTGCCACCCTGACCTCCTGCATCTCGGTGCTGGAATCCATCACCGCCATCACTGCATGGAGATCTTCCACTCGGGCCGCAAAAAGACGGTGCTTGTGCTGGCGGTCATTTATCTGGCCGCTTCCGCCATCATTGCGCTGGGTTACAGCATCTTCTATTTTGAACTACAGCTCCCCAACGGATCGGTGGGTCAGCTGTTGGATATCATGGACTATGTCAGCAACAGCGTCATGATGCCTTTCATTGCCCTGCTGTCCACCATCCTGATCGGCTGGGTCATGACGCCGGATTACGTCATTGACGAGATGCAGCGCAGCGGCGAGACCTTCCGCCGCAAGAAACTCTACCGGGTGATGATCCGCTACGTTGCCCCGGTGATGATGCTGGTGCTGTTTTTGCAGTCCACCGGGATCCTTGCTTAAAAGGCTACTCTTCCATGTATCAGGACGTAAACTTCTGCATTCCCACGGAAGTTGACGCCATTAAGGGTGCATATAAGTACCGGAAAGACTGATGATGCCAATTTTAGCGGATGGTTCTGCGGAGCCATCCGTTTTTTCTTGCTCTAATCGCATTTTTCTGTTTTCTCTTGACGATGCACCGCCAATGGAGTAGGATGGTGCTGCAAAAATGAATTGCAAAAGAGGAGATCCAAATGCAAATCAGCCTTTTATTGATGCAGCAGATTGCGCAGCTATTTCTGGTTCTGCTGATGGGATATGCCGTTGTAAAAACCGGCCTGTTGAAGGCATCGGACAGCAAGGTGCTGTCTGTGGTCTTTGTCTATCTGGTCATGCCTTGTGTCGTTCTGAACGCCTTTCAGATCAAGGATACACCGGAGATTCGCACCGGACTGCTTTATTCCATGGGCATCGCCGTTGGAATGCACGTTGTATTTCTGCTTCTGAATGCGCTGTTCCGCAAAGCTCTCAAGCTGGACGCCGTGGAGCAGGTCAATATCATTTACAGCAATGCCGCCGCGCTGGTCATCCCCATTGTGCAGGCCCTGCTGGGGGAGGAATATGTTGTCTACTCCTGCGCCTTTGTCATTGTACAGCTGGTACTGCTCTGGACCCATGCAAGTGCCTGCCTGCAGGGGTCTGCCCAGCTGGAATGGCGCAAGCTCCTTACCAATGTCAATCTGATCGCCATTGCAGCCGGTGCTCTGCTGTACCTGCTGCACATCTCGCTGCCCGCCCCGATCACCAGCACACTGAGCAGTGTCGGCAATATGATCGGCCCCATGGGAATGCTGCTGGCAGGCATGGCCATTGCGGAAGTGCCCCTCAAAAAGGTTTTCTGCACCCCGCGCAACTATCTGCCGGTATTTCTGCGTCTGCTGGGTGTTCCGCTGGTCATCGTTCTGCTACTTTGGGCAGTTCACGCATCCCTTTGGATCCCGGACGGCAAGTCCATCCTGATGACGGTCTACCTTTCTGCCATTACCCCCGCCTGTGCAACGGTCACCTCCATGGCACAGCTCTATGACCGGGATGCTTCTCATTCCAGCGCGATCTATGTCCTGAGCACGCTGCTTTCCATCCTGACCATGCCGCTGATGATCGGGGCGTTTGAGCTGCTGCTCTGAAATACGAAAAAAGGCCGTCCGGCATCGCAGCAGGGCTGCCTTTACAACTACAAGGATGTGTCTCTATGAAACTACTCAAACAATTCATTCAGCAGGAAACGGTCCTCACCGCGGCCGCTGTGCTGGCCGTTGTCTCCGCCTTCTTTGTTCCACCGGATGTGCAGTATCTCGGCTACATCGACCTGCGCACGCTGGCGATCCTGTTTTCCCTGATGACGGTCATGGCCGGGCTGCGGCGGCAGGGCTTTTTTTGATGGCCTGGGACGGGCATTGCTGTCCCGCACCCACAGCACCTTTCAGCTGACACTGGTACTGGTCGGGTTGTGCTTTTTCGGAAGCATGTTCATCACCAACGATGTTTCCCTGCTGACCTTCGTTCCCTTTACGTTCGTGGTTCTGAGCCGTCTGGGAGCGGATGTCCGCCGCGCTCTTCTGATCCCGGTGGTCTGTATGCAGACCATTGCGGCAAACCTTGGCAGTATGCTGACCCCCATCGGCAACCCGCAGAACCTCTATCTTTACGGAAAAAGCGGCATGAGCATCGGTGGATTTGTGCTTCTTATGCTGCCCTACACCCTGGTCTCTCTGCTCCTGCTGCTGGCTTGGGCAGCGCTGGTCTGCCGGAAAACGTCTACCGCCCTCTCCGTGGACGAGCTTGTTTCTTCTGCATCTCAGGGGGATCAGAAAATTATCCTGCTGTATCTGGTTCTGTTTGCCGTTTGCCTGCTGTCCGTGATCCGGGTGTTGCCCTATGGCATTGCCTTTGCCGCTGTACTCGTCTGCGCCCTTTTTGCAGACCCGCACACCTTACGGGCAGTGGACTATTCCCTGCTTTTGACCTTTGTGGCTTTTTTCATCTTCATTGGCAATCTGGGGCGCATTCCGGCCTTTTCCGGCTGGCTGCAGGAGTTTCTGACCGGCCGGGAAGTTCTGGTGGCGGTTCTTGCTTCGCAGGGTCACCAGTAATGTTCCCGCCGCCCTGCTGCTGTCCGGGTTCACGGCAGAGACACAAGCCCTCATCATCGGCACCAATCTGGGAGGTCTTGGCACTTTGATCGCATCCATGGCCAGTCTTATTTCCTACCGGCAGATCGCACGGGAACTGCCACAGGGGGAAGAAGCAGTATTTTGGGCTGTTCACCCTGTCCAACCTGATCTTTCTTGCGATCCTGCTGGGCGTGTGGTTCTTGCTCCGTTGACCATGGCAGATGACTTATGGTTTTTCTATAAAGCTAAAAAAGGGGAGTTCCGTCACGGACGAAGATCCGGGCAGAGCTCCCTTTGGTTTTATCGTATACAGTTATCAAGTAAAGAATAAAAGTTTTGCAAAACAACCACTACAAAGCTCAAATCGTAAGCGGTCAACTGCTTTTGAAAAGAGCCGGCAAACAGCACCCACATCCCCATGGGCATCCCATCCCGGCATATTTCATTGTCTGTCTCCAAATCCGATCTTCACGATCTGCATTTTCATCCCGTTGTCCCCGACCCTTGCAAGAAACCGAAAAAAGCCGCTGACAGAAGGATCTTTCAAATCGTTGTACCCCAGCATATAGCCCCGACTGGACACTTGCAAACGGCTGTCCCATGTGGAAAGCTCGCTTTTCGCATCCGAAACCGCGAAATATGCTCCGACATCCTTGATTTTCGCCGTCCTGAGCCACGTTTTTGCGATCATCTTCACTGCCGTCCGATTGGCTGCATCAAAGACCAGCACCCCGCCGGGGAAAGCGTCCGTCATTCACTGCACCAGTTCCCGAACCTGCCGAGTCAAAAAGTAATAGAACACCCCGGAGGCAAAAAACACCGCCCCGCCGGAGGCATCGATACGGTCAAACCATGCGGGGTCTTTCAGGTCGCAGGGGATATTTTGCTCCCGCTCCCCGGCAGGCAGCAGCTGCTGCCGCAAGGCAATGACATCGGGGAAAGTCCAGATTGTAGATCTTGCATCTGCCGTTGTTGCAGGCTCTGCCGGTGTTATCCAGCCCGCAGCCCAGATTGACCACTGCCGCACAGGGGTGATTTTTCAGGTACGCCCGCACCTCAAAGGCAAGGTCATTCTGCCGCATGGCCACCTCCAGCGCACCGAAGCGCTGCATCAGGCTGCGGGAGTTTTTCTCTGCCTCTGAAAAGTCGTAGTCGATCTGGTCGATCAGATGCACCGCTGTTTCGTCTTGGTAAAGGTTCGGATACAGCTCCGTACACAGCTTCCGGGAATACAGCGGGAGGATCAGCGTCTCCTGCACGGTGTTTTTCTCGATTTTATATTTCATAGGTTCCTTCCTGTTCTCCTCATTCTGCTTTCCGGCAGGCAAACCATGCCATACTCTTCCCTGTTCCAAGTGTTACGGTTGCACTACTTCACCGCTTTTGCGCCGTAACGCAAAGCCAGCCCTTTTTATTTTTGTGGCTTTGGATTTGACAAAATCCTGCTTTTTCCAGATACTCTTTCAGTGCAGTATCCGTATAGATGGTCATGCCATCGATGATCTGCGTCCATTTGTCGCTTTTGCTGTTTCGCCGTTTGCTTCGTTACAGATGAAAAAGATTCCGCCGGGCTTCAGTACTCGATAAATCTCTCTGAAATTCTGTGCAAGCTCCGGCCAGAAGTAGACCGTTTCAAAGGCGGTCACCACATCAAACTGCTCCGCTTCAAACGGCAGCTCTGCCACACTTGCCTGTTGCACGGTACACCGTCCTGCCGCAAGGGCTCTGGCATTGACCTTTCGCGCTTTTTTTTCCACGCTGACGGCTGAGTAGTCGATGCCCTGCACCTTGCCGTTGGGGCACAGTTTCAACAGCGTTTTTTAATGTTCGCTCCACCGCCGCAGCCGCAGTCCAGCACCATGGCATCCGGGGCAGGCTGCAAAAAATTCAGCCCCCATTCTGCCATTGCGCTGTGTCCAAAGTTCATCATAGCAACCATGATCTTCCCGCCAAGGCCTACGGGCTTTCGGGTGTTCAAAAAAAAAAGGACATAACGCCACCCTCTTTCTATTTACCGTTCACAATGCAATACTTTTGACCAGATGCGCCCACTGCTCCGGGTGACAGGCCAGCAATTCCTCGTGCCGAAAGTTAGATAATGCTAACTTTTCATTCTATAAAAAACCGCTGCTCAGCGGTCCTTCTGCAAAAATAATACGCCCTGCTGTTACCTCTGTCAAGAAGTTTAGGAATTTTCGGAGATTCCGAAAGAGATTTCGCTTCGGGGCTCCAACCGTCACCCCAGCGCCACATCCAGCACCATCATCACGCTGAAGCCTACCGCAAAAAACATCGTGCCAACGTTTGAGTGCTGTCCCTGCGACATTTCGGGGATCAGTTCCTCCACCACCACATACAGCATGGCTCCGGCAGCAAAGCTGAGCAGATAGGGCAAAGCAGGCACCACGATGCCTGCTGCCAGAATCGTCAGCACTGCCCCAATGGGCTCAACGATGCCGGACAGTACGCCACCCCAGAATGCCCGGCCTTTTTTCATTCCTTCTGCCCGCAGGGGCATGGAGATGATGGCCCCCTCCGGGAAGTTCTGGATAGCAATGCCAAGGGAAAGTGCCAGCGCCCCGGCGGCGGTGATCTGAGCAGTCCCGGCAAGATAGCCAGCATAGACCACCCCCACCGCCATCCCCTCCGGGATGTTGTGCAGCGTCACTGCCAGAACCATCATGGTGGTGCGCTGGAGTTGGCTTTTTGGCCCTTCGGCCTGCAAACTGTTCTGGTGCAGATGCGGGATGAGATGATCCAGCAGCAGCAAAAACAGGATGCCCAGCCAGAAGCCCACCGCTGCAGGGAAAAACGCCAGCCTGCCCAGATCTGCGGCCTGCTCCATAGCCGGGATCAGCAGACTCCATACCGATGCCGCCACCATCACTCCGGCTGCAAAGCCGGTGAGGGCACGCTGGATGCCATCGCACGCAAAGACTTTTTCAAAAAGAACACACAGCCCGCTCCAAGACTTGTGCCCAGAAAAGGAATCAGGATTCCCCAGAACGCGTCTTGTATCATGTAGTACCTCCTTGTGGTTACATGTAACTAACTTCGCAAACAGTATACTGCGCTCCGGCAAAAAGGTCAAGGGCTTTGCGGTATAGAGGATGCAGATCGTTTCCTGCACCAAAAAAATTTACCTCTGCAAACTTGCCGGTTTCTACTTGACAACGCCCGGTGGGAGTGCTATTTTTTTACTTTGTAAATTTGTTTTGCCTAACCATCTGAGGGGCTTTACCCCTGCATTTTTTTTGCATCGATTGTTAGGCAAAGCTAACTGTTTTTTCAAAACTGCGATAGAGGTGTGTTACCATGAGATTGAAAAAAGTATTTGCAGGTGCGCTTGCGGCCGCTATGCTGGTATGCGCTGTGGCAGTCCCGGCTTTCGCTGCAGAAGAGGTGGAACAGGAGAACGGCCTGACCTCCAGCTATGTCCAGATGAACATCCCCTACGCCGACTTCTACAAGGCTGCCGGTGTGGACAACGCATCTGAGATCGACGCTGTGACCAGCGCCACCAGGAACAAGCCCCGTGCGGGCAAGCTTGCCGGCGGTTCCTACCACGTCAACGCAGATGGCACCGACATCACCGGCGTTTCCTTCCCGGTCAAGGTGCTGACCCCATGGGCGCTGAAGAACGCAAAGCAGGTCACCGATGCCGACAGCTACGACATTACTGTTACCCTGAAGGGCAAGGAATCCACCACCACCTACACCGGCGCAGATGCCTTGTTTGAGAACGAGAGCTACGCTTACTACAAGCTCAGTGAGACCCCTGCCTACTACATCCCCGCATGGTATAACCTGCTGAGCGGCAAGTGGGAGTTTGGCAAGGTCCACGCCACCGAGACCACCGTAGAGGGCACCACTGTGGAGCTGAATACCAACGGTCACCATGCCACCTACGAGATGAAAATCTCCGGTTTTGATCTGGACTACAAGGCCAACAAGGTCTACGGCGTAGTTCTGACCACCGCCGATGGCAGTGAGTACGGCCTGCATCATGTGACCAACATCTGGCATGGTACCAAGCTGGGCTTCAATGCCGATGATCCTTACTTTGCATCCATCATCGGCAAGACGATTACTCAGATAACCTTCTACGCCGCCGACGGCGTGTATGTCCTGCCGGTCAATGTGGCGCTGTGAATACACGGGAAACTGCCTAATTTATTGTAAAATATAACACAAAAGGGCAAGGTCTCCTGCATGCAGGCGGCTTTGCCCTTTTTTATTGCAGATGGAGCCCAATCGCAGGGTCAACAGTTTTTACGTCTGCAATACGGAATCAATATTGCCGGCATTACTCTGCGAATCACAAAAGGGTCCATCCAACAGCGTTTTGGCGATGCTGGCAGGCTCCACGCCCAATGCGTGGGCTGCCTCTGCCACGGTTGCCGAGGACTCGTTCAGCACAATGACATGGTCTCCCAGACCTTTTTTTTCTTCTAGGTCTGCTTTTGCTTTTTCAAAGGACATTTTCCCACTTCTCCGCTCTTATTCGGTAATGGCCCAGACCCGTGCGGGCAGACCAGTTGCACCTTCAATGCGGGGATAAGAAACAATGACCACCGCACCGGCAGGCTGCACTTTATCCAGATTTGCAAGCACCTCCACCTGCAGCTTGTCGTTGTCCAGAACATAGCGCTCGCAGGCAAGGTCGCCCTTTTCTTCCGCCACCGCAGAGGAATCGGTATCCAGCGTTTCGTGGCCGTTGGCGGCGGCGTTGCGCACCTTGTAGATATACTCCAATGCTTCCAGCGACCAGCCGGGGGCATTTTCTTTGCCCTCTGCGTCGATGCCGGACAGCGCATCCATATCCGGCCACTTCTTATACCAGTCGCTGCGCAGAGCCACCAGCGCACCATCCGGGATAGGACCGTACTTTGCTTCATAGGCCTTGATGTCCTCCACTGTCACAGCGTAGCGAGGGTCTTTCTTGGCCTGCTGGGAAATATCAATGACCACCAGCGGAAAGATCAGGTCGTTCACATCGTACTTTTCGGACAATGCTTTGCCCTTGATGAAGTGACCCGGGAGGTCGATATGGGTACCGAACTGTCCGGGGAATTTGAAGGTCTGGATCAGGCATTCCAGTTCCGGCTTGCCCCAGTCCCACACGGTCTTTGCCAGCTCCACAGAGCCTTCCGGGATGCCGGACCAGTAGGGGCTTTCGTTGTTCAGCGAGTGAGAAAGTTCCACCCAGCGATATTTTTTAGCATCCTTCAGTGCGTTCCACAGTTTATAATCAGCCATTGTCGGTTCTCCTTTTATTGTGACGATGTATGTTCGGGCACTTCTCCCAGACAACGGCATCTTCCTGTTTTTTCTCAGTCTGTCTGCCGGGAATTTGTCTGGGAGTAGCGCATTCGCCCGGGTAGTCTGTGCCGGGCATCTGCTGTATGTTTCATCTGCCTGTGCTCCCTTCCTTGTGTTGGGGATAGTATAAACCCATTTTCGTACCATGTCAATAGGTTTATTCTATCAAAGACAAATCTGTCCTTTCGTCCGCCGGTTGCCCGCCGCCGGAGCCCCCTTAACTTCATACGTCCTGCTTCTTTTCCAGCGCTTCAAAGTGATACCGTGGCTTTCCCCTGCTCTTTTTGCCGTACTCGATGGCTTCTTTGTGGCAGTAGCAGATGCACGCCATGCAGTGGGTGCAGTTCTTGCCCCAGACCGGCCTGCCGTTTTCCAGACGGATGTTGTTCAGAGGGCACAACTCCACGCACTTACCGCAGCCGATGCAGGCGTCCGTTGCCCGGAAGGCATCCGCTTTTACAAAAAAGCGATAAAACACCGGGTTTACCGGGCCGCTCATAAGGCGGTCGTAGAGGTTCTCTCTCGGTGGAGGAAATTCCTGCCCGGCCTTGAGCCGGGTCAGCACCTTCTGAAGTTCAGGCTCTGCTCCTGCTCCACGATGCTCCGTGCCTGCTCCTTTTTGGGGCGCATTGAACATGGCAATGTAGTTTTCCGGCATGATGATCTGGGCAGTCCCCATATAATGCAGGTGTTTTTGCGCCGCAAGCTGCCGGTTATAGCCTGCCGCATTGCCAATTTCGCTGCCGCAGTCCATCACAAACCAGATACGCTCTGCCCCGGTCAGCGCGGTCTTGCCCAGCCACCCCGACACCACCGGGGGATGCGCCATGCGTAGGTAGGCGTCACCAGCACCACATCCCGTCCGGTCTGCACCGGGGCAGTATCCCCTGCCTTGATGTAAGCGTTCAGGTCGTAAAGCGGCATCTCCAACCCTTCGGCAATGCGCCGCGCCAGATACCGGCTGTTGCCGGTTCCCGTAAAATAAAGTACCATGGTTGCTCCCTCATTTTGTGTTTTTCAGTTACCTGTCTGCCCGACAAACAGGAATTTGACACTTTGTATTTATCGAGAATACTCTTGAAACCATTTTTGCAAAGCGTGATTTATTGAAAATAATGAATTTATATAGTTCTCCATTTTTTTCATATTAACTGTTGCAATTGGAAAGACTATCCACTTCCAAGAGATTTCTTTTTATTTCCTGCATCGGCAAAACTAAATTTCTGTATTTTTTTGCCAACTGTAAGCTTGTTTGTCTTGTAAGTAAGCGACTGACTATCGAGGTACAGACCTCCTCCAACTATGCCATTGTGACACAAACTGCAAACAAAAGATTTCATAGAAACATCCCTCCATTAAATTCCAAGTTGTCGTTCTTAGTGTCCCATGGTTTCCGCACACAAAAAGCCCCCTGTGCAAGGTGTGTTCTTACACCTCGCCCGCAAACTTCATGCCCCAGCTCATGCGGATATCATACATCAGACGGGTCAGGGCAAGGCTGTCCTGCGGGGTGTAGCGGTCGCTGCCGGTACGCCCCTGCTTCACGCAGCGGCTTGCTTCCCGGATCTCATACTCAAAGCCGTTGATATCCACCGGGCAGCGGATGACCTCCGGCTCTTTGCCCTCCACTTCCAGCGTCATGGTCTCGGCGTGCTGGAAATCCGGCAGGAAAATACTGCCCTTGGTGCCAAGGATGCGGGCATTGCGCTCCAGCTCCTGCCCGATGGTCTGGACCGACTCCGCCTTGCAGCCGCCGGGGTAGGTCAGCGCAAGGCGGCTGTAATCGTCGGTGCCGTACTCGTTGATGTGCACCTCTTTGGTTTCCACCTTCTCCGGGTCCTGCCCGGTGAGAATGCGCAGAAAGCCCAGATTGTAGATACCGATATCCAGCAGCGCACCGCCGCCCAGACCGGAATCAAACTTGCGGTCCTTCCGGGCACCGGAGGCAACAAAGCCGTACTGACAGGTGATCTGCTTCAGTTCCCCGATGGTGCCAGCCGCAAGGATCTCGCGCAGGCGGTCGTACAGCGGCAGCAGCCAAATCCAGAACGCCTCCATGAGAAAGAGGTGCTTTTCCTCTGCCAGACGGTACAGCTGCTGCGCCTGCTCCGGGCTGATGGTAAAGGGCTTTTCGCACAAAACGTGCTTGCCCTGCTCCAGACAGAGCTTGCAGTTTTCGTAATGCAGGGTGTTGGGGGTGGCAACGTAGATAGCCTCCACCTCCGGGTCGGCGGCAAGGGCTTCGTAGGAGTCATAGCAGCGGGGAATACCGTACTGCTGTGCAAACGCCTGTGCGCTTTCCATGTGCCGTGAGCCCACGGCAACAAGCTGCTCCCCTTCTGCGCCCATCTGTTCCACCGTAGATGCAAACTTTTTGGCAATGGTGCCGGTGGCTAAAATTCCCCACTTCATAACGGTACCTCCCGGTTTATTACTTTGGATTCGTTGCGTCCAGTATACCATGGTTTTCCCCTACGGAAAAGATAGTGAAAAGCAAAAATGCCCCCGGAGATCTTGTTCCAACTCTCCGGGGACAGATTCTATGCACCGGTATCTTTCATCTTGTTCCAAACATTCTCATCCATTATAATAGAGATAGAAAGAAGGTGCCAACATGAAACATCGCATTGTGACCGCTGCGCAGATGAAGGAAATCGAGCGTGCAGGCAACGCCCACGGCCTGCCCTATCTGCAAATGATGGAAAACGCCGGGCTGGCGGCTTACGCTGAACTGCAAAAGCAGTTCCCGCATCCCGGCAGGCTGCTGGTGGTCTGCGGAAAGGGCAACAACGGCGGCGATGGGTTCGTGATCGCCCGTGCCGCTGCAAAAGACGGCTGGAATGTGACCGTTCTTCTGGCCGAGGGCGAGCCGAAAACTTCTGACGCTATCCGCAATTTTGAGCGTCTGCACTCCCTGCCGGTGCACATCTGCACTGACGGTTCTGTACTGGAAACCCAGAGTTCTTTGCTGCCGTTGTGGATGCCCTCTACGGCACCGGATTCCATGGTGAACTGCGGCCTTCCGGCCTTGCTACCTGCGGACTGATACGCCATCTGCACAAGGGCGGTGCCTTTGTGCTGGCCGCTGGACCTGCCCAGCGGCATCAATACGGACACCGGCGAGGTTGCCGACGGTGCTGCCCATGCAGATCTGACCGTAACCTTCGACAGCTATAAACCGCTGCATATCGCAAAAATCTCTGCGCCGCTGTGCGGAAAGATCGTCTGTGCCGACATTGGCATTCGGGACGAATGGCACCCGGAGTTTTGACGAGGGCTTGCCGCTGCGGAAAAGCACCTGCGCACAAAAGAGCCGCCGCACAAATCACTGTGCGGCGGCTCTCTAGCTCTCAGCACTGACGGTGTCACATCCTGCGCTCAAGGTTCTGCCGGAACAGCTCATACGCTGCCCGCATCTCCTCCGGCAGACGCTTCAAGGTCTCCTGCTGCAATTCAGACGGCATCCCGTAAAAGGCTTCGGCAATGCCGCCGGTGATGCAGGCAAGGGTGTCGCTGTTTCCTCCTTTACTCCTGATGCCGCTTCTTGAAGTCGGCTTCAATTTCCTCTTTCCACTCTGCGCCGATGGATGCCGGGCAGGCTGCCTGCCGCATCCGGCAGACCGTTTCGCTGACCACATGGTAATTGACTGCCACGCCCTGCGCATCATTCTCGAACCGCACCGCCCGGTCTGCCCCGATGCCGAAGCGAGCGGCCTCCTGCACGGCGTCCATGTTAGCACCAAGGAACAGAAATTCCCAGCCGTACCGTTCTTTTTTTTCCCGCTCGATCATCCGGCGAATCTTCTCGTAGCCAAACCGCTTGCTGGCGTTTTCCAGCCCATCGGTGGTGATGACAAAGATGACCTTTTCGGCACGCTCGTCCTCCGGCAGATGGCGCTGGATGTTTACCATCTTCTCCACGCCGTAACCGATGGCATCCAGCAGCGCCGTACAGCCCCGGACGTAGTAGTCCTTTTCGGTCAGCGGCGGCGCAACGGCGTGCAGCGGAAAGCGGTCGTGCAGCAACTGCACCTCGTGGTCAAACAGGATGGTGGTCACGTTGGCTTCGCCTTTCTGCTCCTTCTGCCGGGTCAGCATGGCGTTGAACCCGCCGATGGTGTCCGGTTCCAGCCCACCCATGGAGCCGCTGCGGTCCAGAATGAAAACAAGCTCGGTAAGATTTTTTTTCTTCATAATAAATGCCCTCCGTTTTTTGTGGTGTTCTGTCTTTCTGACAAGAGGATACCACAAACCGGAGGGCAAAAGGTCAACGGGCAGGCGACAAATCACGCACCCAGCTGTTCCTGATCGTATTCAAACAATAGCGTATTGACCTGATTGATGTTATAGATTTTGTGTTCCAGACAGTACCGCACGATCCAATCCCGCTTGGAGCCATCGGAGAAGGCATAGCCTGCGCTTTTAAGCAGGTCGATGGTCTCATCCTCCGACAGATGCAGCCCCACCGCAAAGGCAAGCACGGTCTTCTTTTTGGGGTTGTAGTCCCGGTTACACTGAATTTTGGAAAAATGCTGCCGGGAGATGTTGGACTGCTTGTACACGGTGGAGTCTTTCAGCCCCCCGGCTCGTCAATGAGCCGCAGCAGCCGGGTGGTGAAGCTCTCGCCCAGATTGTCCATCAGGTTTTCCAGACTGCGGGCTGCCATGGGGGTGGCAGGCGGAGGCGGTGCAGCCGCAAAGACCGGCGGCGCGCACTCTTGCGCAGGATACTCCCGGTCGGCAAGCGCAGCATCTTCCCAGCGTTCCACGTATTCTCTGCGCCGACGGTCAAACTGGTAGCTTTCATCGTTCTGGGCTACATAATGGTCGTCGATGTACTCCTCTACCGAGGCGAACAGCTTGCGGCTCACAGCCAGCGAGCGCCGGTCGTAAAGCACCAGATACACGGTCAGGTCGTGCTCCATGACGTACTGCGTGATGGTATCCACTGCAATGCGGAAAGCCTGCTCCTTGGGGTAGCCGTAGTTTCCGCTGGACAGCAGCGGAAAAGCCACGCTCTCGCAGTGGTATTCTGCGGCTAATTCCAGTGCAGAATGGTACGCACCGGCCAATTGTTTTGCTTCGCCAAAAAATCCGCCGTGCCATGCCGGGCAGACCGCATGAAAGATATACTTTGCGGGCAGTCCGAATGCCGGGGTGCACACCGCCCTGCCCAAATCGCAGTGCCCGATGGCTTCACAGGCGGCGGTCAGCTCCCGCTCCCCTGCCGCCTGATAGATGGCACGGCTGGTGCCGCTGCCCTGCAAAAGGTTCCGGTTGGCGGGGTTGACGATGGCATCCGCTGCCACCTTGGTGATGTCGTTGCGGATCATCAAAAAAGGCATGGTGGTTCCTCCCTTACACGGTTTTCTTCATCCTATCACATCCGATGGGGCGGTGCAAGGGCTGCGCTTATTTTGCTGTCCATACAACCATTATAACGGTGTCATGCTTCCTTTCCACGGAAAAGCGTCTACACGCAAAACAGGCTCCTGCAAGCGTTTAACCACTGGCAGGAGCCCGTTTATTTCTTACAGCTTCGTCATCCACAGACCATGCAGGTTGCAGTAAGCGTAGACCGCCACCGGCTTTTCGCTGCCCAGCTCAAATACCGCCTTGGGTGCCTGCCCGGGGGCGAGGTAGCGGAGCTGTCCGCCGTTTTCCGTCTCCACAAAGAGCCACTGGATGTGGTGCACATCCACCATGGGGTGCTCCACCGCACCCACCGTAACCGTGAGGGTGCTGCCGGAAAGCTCTGCCACCGGCAGATGCTTTTTCGCCGCTGGCTTCCACGGTGTTGGGGAGCAGTTCCTTCATCTTTTCGCCGCAGCAGACCAGCGGGACGCCTGCGTTGTGGATGGTGGTGACCAGGTTGCCACAGTGCTCACAGATATAAAACTTTGCCTTCATATTCAAATCCTCCATCGGAATGTTGTTGGTGTTTCCTGTGACTATATGATAACATTTCCTAGTTATGCTTTCTGTGACCGGGTCACGTAAGACAGCCTTGTGCTATGGAAATGCCCTCAGTTCCCCATGCCGAGGAGCACCAGCACGACCACCACCGCAATGGCGATGAGGCAGCCGCAGCCGCTTCCGTCTCCACCACTGCCGCCACCATTGTTGTGGTTCCCGCCGCCACCGCCACCAGACGAACCGCCGAAGTTGCGGTTGAAAGCCGTCATGTATTGGGCATAGCCCGTGTCACCTTTGCCGAAATAGCCGTAATCACCGTTTGCCATGGTGTTTTCCTCCATCCGAAGTGTGTTTTGCTTCTTCTGAGGTCATTTTACCGAAAGAGCTGTCCCATAAACATCTCTTTCAACATTTCTTGTCATCTCATTCTTCCCCGATGCCCAGATACACATCAATGTCCATGATACCTTCTCCCCTCTGACCTCCACCAGATCCTCAAAGGGCACCACGGTATCTCCCACCTGCAGGGTGCAGAACACCGGGTCGATGCGGTCCGCTTTTCCGGTCAGCGTGATGTAGTTGCCCACCGCCGGAACCTCCGGGTGGGCAGTATCCTCTTTGAAATACCGCGCTGTGATGGTCATGCCCTTGGTGACCTGCATCAGCCGATCGGACAGAGCCGACATTTCTTCCTCGGTCAGAATGCGCTTGGTCACCCGCTCGGTGCGCTGCTTTTCTGCGGCAAGCTGCTCGTCATAGCCCCGCAGCGGAGAGAAGGGCGAGAAGATCTTGGCACGGTTCTGAAGGGTCATGCGGGGGTGCTTGCGGAGGGATTCTTCGGTCTGGGGGCGTTCCATCTCTAGGATATCCCCGTACTTTTTTGGGCGGTATCCCGCCCGATTTTGCTATTTTTGTAGTTTTCCATCTGAACCTCCCGCCGAACCTCCTGCACTGTGCCCGCCGATTTGTGCGTTGCGCCGGCGCATGGTGGCACCTTCCTCGTAGCTGCTGGCTTTCAGCACGGCGTTTTTGCCGTACTTGTTCTTGATACCCAGCATGGCTTGCTGGAGTTTTTTCTCCTTTTCCAGCTTCTTGGTGTCGGTAAAAAGTCCACCTGATAGAAGCCCTCGTCCGGCGTGACCTTGTTGGCGTTGAGAGTAATGCGCCGCACCGTCAGCGCCGGGTCGGTGATGCGCTCAAACAGCTTTGCGCTTTCGTTGATGAGGGTGCTGCCCAGATTGGTAGGGGCATCAAACCGGATAGTGCCGTGAGCAGCCTTAGGGATGACCCTGCCGTAGCGGTCGGTCTGGGTCATCCCACGATAGCCGCCCTTGTCCACGTTCTCCCGGTCGTAGCCGATCTCCAAGGTGATGGATTCTGTCACCAGTTTCTTTTCGGTAAGCCGAAACATCAGAATCTCCGCCATCTCCCGGACGATGAGCTTTGCTTTGTCGTTGGGGGGTAAGGGCAGGTCAGCACCTGTCCCTCACTGATGCTGTTGGTGCTGGACTTATAGCTTTTGATCTGTTCCATGCCGCAGGGTTCGTAGCCCCATGCGTGGTCAATGAGAATTTCCGCATCCACGCCAAAAATCTCATACAGCCGATCTTCTCCGTGGATGGAAAACCGTGCCAAATCCCCCATGGTGTAGATGCCGTGGGCTTCCAGCTTTTTCACTGTGCCGGGGCCGGTCATCCAGAAATCCGTCAAAGGGCGATGGTTCCACAGCAGATACCGGTAGGACTGCTCGTCCAACTCCGCAATGCGAACACCATTCTTGTCCGCCGGGATGTGTTTTGCCACAATGTCCATGGCCAGCTTTGCAAGGTAGAGGTTTGTGCCGATGCCTGCCGTTGCGGTGATGCCGGTGTTGTACAGCACCTCCCGCACCATGGTCATGGCAAGCTCGTGGGCGCTCATGTGGTAGTAGGGCAGATAGCCCGTCACATCAATGAAAACCTCGTCGATGGGTAGGGGTAGATATCCGCCGGGGACACATATTTGAGGTAGGTCTTGTAGATTTGGGTGGAAACGTCCAGATACCGCTGCATCCGGGGCGGCGCAACGATGTAGCTCAGCCCCAGTGCAGGGTCTGCGTTCAGGGCGTTAGCATCAAAAGAGGTGCTGGCAAAGTGGTATTTTCCATCCTCTCCCCGGACCGCCTTTTTCTGCCGGATGGCGGTCTGCAGCCGCTGGGCGTTGACCTCTTTCACCCGCTGAACGGCTTCAAACAGCCGTGCTCTGCCGGGTATCTTGTAGGCTTTCAGGGAGGGCGATACCGCAAGGCAGATGGTCTTTTTCGGTGCGGGAGGCGTCTGCCACCACCAGATTCGTGGTCAGGGGGTCCAGATGGCGGTCTACGCACTCCACCGAGGCATAGAAACTTTTTTCAGGTCGATTGCCAGATAGGTGCGCTGCGCTGCCATAATTCAGCCCTCCTTTGTAAAAGTCACAACTATTTATCTTATTATAATAAATCTTTACGCTGTTTTCAAGATGGAACGCTATTTTATCTGTGATACAGACAACGAAAAAGAGTGGCAGCATTTCAAGCTGAAACGCTGCCACTCTGTAGGAACTGCGTAATGACTGACGATTATCCTTCTACTTTGACCGTAGCACGATCACTCTTTGCGTTTCCATCCGCATCCAGCGTGATATGCACAAAATGTTCCGGCTTATCATAATCCCTTGTCTCGCCGTCATCGGTATAGTATTCATAGGATGCACCATCGGGAGCATAGGCAAGCAGGCGCAGATCTGCAAAATCCACATCGGCAACGCTCTGGATCTTTTTTTGCCGTCCTTGGCAAGGGGGGCAGAAGGTGTCCCTTGCGCAAAAAGAACACCACTTCATCCAGCTCCACCGGAATGTAATGATGGCCTGCCGGCAGCACACTGGTTTCGATGCGGTTGCTTTCGCTGTACTTTACCCGCACCTGCAGCATCTCCTCCGGCAGATAAACATACCGACCTCGGGCGTTTTGCTCATATACCGGGGCGATCAACAAGCTTTCACCGATCATCACCTCATCCTCCACCCGACGGGCAAAGTCATCCTCCGGGAAGGCAAAAGCCAACGGCATACAGTACATGCCGTCGTGCAGGGCAGCTTTCATGTACTCGCTGTAAATGTAGGGGGCAGCAGCAGGTAGCGCAGCTGTAAAAAAATACCGGCAAAGGCGGCCTTGTTCTTAAAGCGGTAGGGTTCCTGCCGGCGGGTGCCGTTGGCAGAGTGGTTCCGCAGCAGCGGAGAGAAGATGCCCAAGCCGTACCAGCGCAGCACAAGGTCCTCGGTGGTGTTGCTGCCAAAGCCGCCAATGTCGGGGCCTTCGTACAGGAAACCGCACATGTTCAGGGGAGGGCATCATGTGCAGGCTGAGCAGAATATGGCTCCACCAAGAATGGTTGTCGCCGGTCCAGATACCGCCATACCGGTGCATACCAATGCAGGCCGAGCGGGAGTACATTAAAATGCGCTTATCCGGCTCCAGCTGCTCAAAGGCTTCACCCGCAGCACGGGTCATGTTATAACCAAAAAAAAGATTATGTACCTTGTCGTGCCGCATACGCCCCTGCTTGGTGTTGTGGTAGAACAGCTTATAATCGTTTTCGTTGTTGGAAAGCTCTGCCACCATGCCGGTAAAAGCAGCAAAGCTGGAAATATCCAGGTTTTGCTTGTTATATTCCTCAATTTTAGCAAAGGTCTTTTTCAGTCTTTCCTCTGCGTAGAAGATAGCAGGCTCGTTCATATCGTTCCAGAACCCCTCGATCCCCTGATCCAGCAGAACTTTTTATATTGACTGCCAAACCAGGCGCGGGCTTCGGGGTTGAGCATATCAGGGAAATGCACCCGGCCCGGCCACACACCGGCCACAAAGGGGGTGCCATCCTGATTGGTGCAGAAGTAACCGTTCTTCACGCCCTCTTCGTATACATCGTACCCGTCCTCAATTTTAACACCCGCATCAATGATGGGCACAAGGCGGATGCCCTGGGCTTTCATCTCGGCGGCAAAATCTGCAAAATGGGGAAAGCGCTGCTCGTCCACCGTAAAGTCCTTGTAGCGCTCCATATAGTCAATATCCAGCACCACGGCGTCCAGCGGCATGTTGTTGGTGCGGTAGTTGGCCACAACCTCGCGCACTTCGTCCTCGTTCATGTAGCTCCAGCGGCTCTGGGCGTTGCCAAAAGCCCATTTGGGCGGAATATAACTGCGTCCCACCAACTGGCGGAACTGGTGCACAATATCGGTCAGGCTTTCGCCCTCAATGATGTAGAGATCGTAATTTTCCTCGGCCACCGTGATGCGTAAGGTATCCAGGTCGGTGTAGCCGCAGTCAAAGGTGACCTTGCCGGGATAGTCGATAAAAAAGCCAAAAGTGGCTTTGCCGGACACGATCATGAAGTTGTAAGCGCCGTACAGTGAGGATTTACCCTCGGTATGGTTGGGGTCATCGGAGCATTTGCTTTCGTACACCCACCCGCGCTTGTTGATGCCACGGACGTTCTCGCCAAGACCATACAGGACATCCTGCGGCTCCATGGCATAGGAGAAACCATCCGGCTCCTTGGTCAGATAGGGTATCGTTTCCATCATGGGCAAAAAAAGAACCCACTACACTTTCGGTATCAAACGGTTGTCCGTATCGCTTTTTGTAGATCATAGTAAAATATCTCTCCTCTGTTTTTTGAATTGTCACTGTGTAAAACGTACCAACGTATTTTTGATGGATAATTAAGAAACTCTGACATTGACTGGAGCAATTGGGGCTTCAGCTTTTTTTTCAACCCAATCGCTGCGGTTGTGCAGCTATTTCAATACAAGATCCTTGAAACGTGATGTTCCTGTTTACCCAGATACAGCTCCACGATCATCCGTCCGTTTTCGGTATTGCAGAGGTTTTCTTTGCAATAGCCGCAGAGCTTTCCGTCTGCCTGTGCCACATAGCAGCGCAGCGGCTGCTGAAGCTCCTGCGGGATGCTGCTCCACGGGATCACATAGCTCATGCCGGTGTCCCCCACATCCACGATGCAGGCCCGGTCGCTGTCCTCCTCTGATAAAATCAGCTCTACCTGAAACACATCCGCAAAGGGTGCGCCCTGATACTGGGCTTTTTCCCGCCTGCGCTGGGCACGCAGGTCAGACAGGGCGGCGTTCAGTTCCGCCTCCGGCACATCGGTCTGGTACAGCAGAATGTGCAGTTGCTGCTCCGTTGCCTCGCTTCCCTGCTCCCTGTCGGGCGGCAGGGTCACGTCTGCATGAATAGCACAGACCTGCTCCCGCAGCTCGGTGCGCAGCCGGGCAAGCATCTGCTGACGCTCCGCCTCCACCTCCTGCGGTGTTTTTGGCTCCGGGGCGGGTAGGTTTTCGGTATCCGGTACGATGTCCGGCAAGGGCTTTTCCGGCACAGCAACAGTTGATTTCTCCACTGTTTCACGGGGCGGCTTTGCCTCCGCAGCAGGGACTTTCAGCCTATCTGCCGTGGATGCCGATGCGCTCTTTGCTGTCGTTTTCGGCGCAGACGGAGACGACCGCTGCTTTTTGGACTGTGCTGCATCTGCGGTTTTCGGGGCGGCTTTTGCAGGTTCAGAGGGATTGCTTCTTGTACCGGAATCGTAGGATGGTCGGAACTCATTCCCGGTGCGGCGGTAGTACCGTCTGCCCACCTGTTCCCTGCTTTTCTTCACACCATCGTAGATCCACGCAAAGATCATGTACCGGGTAAGCGTGTCCCAAAAACTATTACGCCGGCAGCGCCCCTTACGGTTTTTATGACGGCGGCGGGAGTTGTGGTACGCCAGCGACATGGCTTCAAAGACCAGAAAGCCGCACACAAAGCCCATGCCGGCAAACAGCTTTTTCCAGAAGTTCATTCCTCGCACCTCCCGAAGTGTGTTTTGCGGTGAGCTTTTCTAATCACAAGTCAAGAAATTAGTGCAACATTCAAACAGCATATTTGCGATACGCAATTCAACGCTGTTGCTGCTGTATTAAAAAGTTGAATTGCTAAGTTTCCTGTTGTAAAATATTTGCAGCAAATTCATCTATCAGCCGATTCACCTGTTCGGGTTTGTCTGTGTTGGAATTATGCCCTGCTCCTTCGATCCACGTCAATGGGATTTTCGTATTGCGATGCCATGCTTTGTTGTACCGTATACACGAACCTGCATGATCTTGTGTGCCGCATATCAGCAACGCCGGACATTTGATCTCATACGGCAGATTCTTTTCTATGGCCGCTGCCAAAATACGAAAACCATGTCCGGCAATTTGTGCATAGCGTTTCTGGTTTCCGTCATAAGTCAGCATCATTTCACGCATGAGATTTCTACCGTAATCAGACGTAGCAACGCCTTCCGACCCCGATTTCAGGAGCCATTTCCACGGATAGTGAGCATATACCGGTTCCATCCGTTTCAAAAGCCAAATTTCAACTGCCGTCACATAGCTTCGTTGCAGCGGTGCAGAGTCAATGGAGACAAAGCCTGTCATTTTGTCTGGGTAAAGCTGTGCATAAGCCTGTCCCACATATCCACCCATGGACTGCCCGACAATAACAGACTTTGTGATTCCTTCTTGGTTTAAGATATCGTTCAGCCATTTTGCCTTATCGAACAGATCAAAATCAAACCGAAACGGCCATGAAGAAGCATGTGCCGGTGCATCCCAGACGATAACATTATACCTGCTCTCAAAATACTGAATCTGCTTATCAAACAATCTATGATCCGCAGTCAATCCCGGCAGAAAAACAAGCGTAATTGTATCCGGGTTTGACACACTTACCCAATACCGAATCGTTCCGCACCGAGTTTGACAAGTCTTTTCTTTCATCAGGCTCCCCTCCACAAATTACGAGTTATCCCCCTCAGTATACCACGCTTTTCCCCTGCAGAAAAGCTGCTGCGCACAAAAAGGCTTCTCCGGCAACTATCCGCGCCCCGGCTCATACAATCTAACAACTATGTACCGGGAGGGATATCGTGTGCTGCTGACCTTACTACAATTTTTCGTCACAAAATTTCTGTTTCTGGCGCTGCATCTGGAAAGCGGCTGCTTTCCGCGTCCGCTCACAGCCCGGGAAGAGGCCGCCGCTTTCAGCGCCCTACACGCCGGAGATGCCGCCGCCCGGGAAAAGCTGATCCGCCACAATCTGCGGGGCTGGTGGCGCACATCGTAAAAAAAAATATTACGCCCTGCCGGGTGATCAAGAGGATCTTGTTTCCATCGGCACCATCGGGCTGATGAAAGCGGTAGATACCTTTGATGCCACACGCAAGGCGCGGTTTTCCACTTATGCCAGCCGGTGCATCGAAAATGCTATCCTCTCCCCAGCGCACTTTGGGATGGAAAAGAGAATCCGCCTCTTTCACGCAATAACGCATCTACGTCAAAATGGATTTTTTGGAGCCGAGAGAGCGGTTCCTTTTTTCTGCTTCAGAGGGTGTCATGTGAGGGTTGTGGTCTAACCCCTCTATACATCTTGCAGGTAACTTTGGCAGGCCCCCGCACCACCGTAGAGGCGCAGGCGTTCTACCGTATGTACCACTCTTACGCCGACATCCCGAACCCATGGGACCGTCTGCGTTGGTGCCGCTATGGTCTTGACCTGCTGCAAAAAGAGGTTGCCGCCATGGTGGGCATGGAGGAATGGCTCTATCGGGATCTAGAAAGCGGCATATTTCACCGCAGCTTTACGCCGGAACTTGCGGACAAGCTCGCCGCCCTTTACGGCATCCCGGTGGAGGACATTCTGGACGACTACACCCTGTTTCTGCACCGGGGCGGCGGAGACTTCCTCCGCAGATACCGGGAGGCAAAAGGCTGGAGCCGTCAGCAGCTTGCCGACCATGCAAAGGTCAGCCGGACAAGCATCCGCTGCTGGGAAAACGGACAAAAGACCATCAGTCAGAAGTGCTTTTGCCATCTGGTGGAAAACCTTGGTTCCGATTTTCCATCTATGCTTCGCATGTGAGGTATGGCAATTTTTCTCCGGCCAAACGAAAAAGCTCGTCTGCAAGCCACGATATGTGGCAGCGCAGACGGGCTTTCGTTATGGAATCATTCTGTTTCAATTATTCTGATATTCGCTCTGACTTACATGGCGTTCCGTAAAACACGCAGTCGTTCTTCAAACATTGCTTTCCATGCCGGATGCTCGGAGAATACGGTGTGCTCCACCTGACGGACTTGGTTCAGTCCGATGTTCCGCACCGCTTCCACTGCAGCATCTTTTTGGCTCAGATGGCGTTTTCCCACGGTCAGACAGTTTGCGCCTTCTGGCGTGTCGTACTGCTGAAACGCCCGGTTGAAGTCCATCAGGTCATGCAGACGGATGGGCTGATTGGTTTCGTTGTCTACCAGCAGACCCCAATTTTCCCAATGACGGTCGGTATTGCCCACCAGATAATCCAGAATGTTCATCATATAGTAGCCGGGAGCATCCAGCTCTAAGATCTTATCCAGCGTATTCCAATCACGGTTCGTGCAGTAGACGTCATAGGCTGCATAGGTCACAAGACTGTATCGCTGAGATGTCATGATTTTGCTGATAGAAACCGGCTCATTTTCAAACATTCCCTGCTCATACAGTACCTGATGGCAGTCAAAGCACCGGCAGATTTTGCTTGCCAGCACTTCACGTTCCACCGCTTCCCTGCCACCATCCTTGTAAAGATAGAAGCCATCCTCTTTTCGCACCCACGCCTTGGGGTACAAGCCGCCCGTAGACAGGTCATTTGCCAGAAGATGGGCGTTTGTCACCGTCATTTGGTGCCCCCGCAGCGCAATATCCACAAGCGCATTGCTTAAGGAGTGTGCAAAAAGGTTGATATCCTCGAATCGAATCTTCTCGTTTTCTTCTTTCACCCAGAACACATCCAGCAAAGACAGACAATGGTAGGATAATGCAATCTGTGCTCGTTCCCTGTCCGTAACACTCTGAGATGCACCGATACTGTTCAGGATTTCCTTGGCGTAGGTGCGATCCAACGTCAACATCCGGGAGGCGCACCAATAGTAAAAGTTCGTTACATTATTGATGCGCTCGTCAAAATCATCCGATTCCACCAGAACCAGATCATAGGGCATGAAATCCTCGAGGCAGATCTTGCATTCCCCTGTCGTGCTGAGTTGTGCCACACAGCTTTTCCCGGTGCATGATCTCGTAAAACATGATTTTCATCCCTCCCTGCGTTCTGTGTCTTGCTCTGTATTTATATTACCTTCTTTTTTTCACGGGACGCAAGAGCTTTTACTTTTCAAAAAGCTTTTTCTGCTGCTCCATCAGGACGGTTTCGATACGCTCTTTCAGCAAAAAGTGGAACTGTTTTGCGTGTTATGCAATGCCATAGGATACCATATTGGCCGCCAACAATCAATGATATTTTGTCAGCAAAATTCCAAAAACTTATGTAACACAAAAAGCCCCACGCTCAACACTGCCTCTGAATCTGACCGTCTCTGGTCAGAGCAGAAAAGCATATGTTGAGCGTGGGGCTTTGTTTATCGGCTCGGCTGCCAGCCGGGCTTTTGGTGTTCTTTGGGTTTGTAGGTTCCTTTGGTAGTATCGATCACCGCCTGCAGCAATTCGAGCTTCTGCCATGTGGGGCAGTTCAGCCGCTCGATTTTTTCGATCACATAGTTAGCGTGGGCGGTTGCGACCCGTTTTCCGAGTTCGTCCCATCCCTCTTTCGTTTTGGGGTAATGTACCACCACTTCAATGGGGGCACTCTTTCGCATGGCTCACTCACCTCCGGTTACATCGCTATCACCTCATTTTTACGGGTTACTGGTTGTCCGCTATTCGCTGCGGTTTCCGCTCAGAACATTCAGAGCCAGACTGACCAGCAAAGCCATATCAATGCGGAGCATTTCAGCCTTGCTGGCATAGCCCATAAAGCGTTCGATGCGGGATTTATCGATCGTGAAGATCTGCTCCAGAAGAATCATGGACGGTTCTTCAAAGGCCGGGTTGGAATCCACCAGCACATGGGTGGGCTGGTTTTTCTTCTTTTCCGTCCGGGTGGTAACAGTTACAACGATCAATGTAGGCGAATGACGGTTTCCAATGTTGTTCTGCAGAACTACCACAGGGCGTTTCCCGCCCTGTTCCGAGCCGATATGCGGCTCCATGTCTGCATAGTAGATGTCCCCTCTGAGATATCTCCAATTGTTCGGTAACATAAAAATCAACCTCCTTTTTATGTAAGAAACAGCCGCCGCAGACGGATACCACGACGGCTGTTGTTCAGGAGGTAAAACGAAACTGTCAGTTTTTCAGCGGCAGACTCATCTCACGGCTGGCACCGTTATAGATGCGGAGAATCTGCCGCATGTGGCGGTTTGCAGAACTGCCGGTGTCTTTCTGAGCCAGCTGCGTGATGGTTTTCGGGTGTGTTCGTGCCAGCTGCTGCACCAGGCGCTCCCGGCTGTACTCGCCCTCGTATACGGAGATGATGCAGGACAGTGCGGTTGGGTGACTTAAGAGAAAGGAAAAAGAGACCTCATCTCGTTGAAAATCAAATCCAAAAATCATTTAAGGAGCAATTCAAATGAAACGAAATCAGTATTTCGACCATAATCACTCTCAAAAAGCGCTTTCCTGCCGCTACAACATGGACACCAACCGGGTGGAAGCCCAATTTAATGATGGCACTATCGTCAATTTCGCATTATTGCAATAACAGATTGCTTCTTCCATGAATGGTAATATTATCATCAAACTTTTGGAAGAACTATAAATGTCCGAGGTGCCTTTGATTTCGACAAAAAAACAGGCTGAATTGTTACAAAGCTCGGACATTTCAAAAGAATTTTTTGAAAAATACTAAAGAAGCGGAGCAGCTAAAATCTGCTCCGCTTCGATATGATTGATCTAAGGATGTTTTGCTATTTGATTAAACTCACTCTGTCAACCGCAATCGCTCCACAACTGGAAGGTTAACGTCAGTTTTGTAGACCCATATAGGCACAATAAGGCAGATTAGCAACACCAGTCCAGACACCAGCACCAGTGGGATAAATGGATAGGAGAAAACAGCATAATAGGCCACTTTACTAAAAATCATATATAGCAAGATGAAGATTGCTGTTCCAATGGTGACAGCAAGGGAAAGGGAAACGCCCCAATAATAGAAACCTTCCATAAATAGCATTCGTTTGATTTGTCGCTTTGTCATTCCAATGCTTTCAAGAACAGCTAATTCATAGCGCCGAGTATTTACATTGACAACCATTGTATTGACAAAGTTCATGACACCAACAAGCAGCAGAATCACGGACAACCCTGTTCCTAAAACCTTTGCTGTAATGAGATATTCCTGCATTTCTTCTCGCCGTTCATATCGGGATATAATATCAATGTTAGCTTGTGATGCGGTGATTTGCTTTAATTCTTGCAGTATACTTTCGTCATGTTGACCATCCGTATCAAAGGCCACGCGGAACACTCTATATTGCGGAAAGAGTTCTTTCAAAGCTGTTTGACTAATATACAAATCAGGAGCCGTCCCTCTCTCATTGCCTCCTCCTGCTCGAAACCCTTCATTCAAATAACCGTTCGCTACAATAAAGGAATGCTGTCCGTTCTGCGTCTGGATTGTTATTTCCTGCCCCGGCTGAATAAGGTCTTCTACTGTTTTGGACAGCAGCACAACCTTTCCTTGTTCAAAGGCAGACGTGTCAATAGGCAAGTTTAAGGTTTTATTGATTTCTTCCAAATATGCACTGTCAATTCCAAAAACCCCGCTAAAAAGTTTTGCTGATAATTTTCTAATTTTGCCGGATCAAAAAATCAATGCCGTTTACTCCGTCTAATGACGCAAGAAACTCGTGAAATACAGCATCGTCATATACAACATCTGCTGCTACTTGAGGATAAGGTGCATAGGTCAACCTCAAATTCTCAATGCCGTCAAGCTGACCAATCTCTGAAACCATTTCGCTGGAAATTAAATCTTCTCTTTCGTGGATACTATATGTGAGTGCAAAATCGCTTACTCCCCATTGGCTCACATAATTCTCCGGGCTTAAACCATGTAATAGCCCTGTGACGACAAGGAACAAGGAAAGGCCGAAAAAAAGCGATGCAAAAACAAGGATTGTACTCTTAGCATTTTACGAAAGACATTGTTCCATGCAATTCTGGACAACTTCATTTTGCTACAATTTCTGGCGCTACTCTTTGTGCTGGCTGCTGTATATTGGAGTGCTGCTATTGGTGAAACACTTCCGGCAATTTTGGCGGGCTTCATGCTTGCAATCATAACGGTAATGAACGTAAATATGGCCGCTCCTATGAAAATAAACGGCGAAAAAGATACTTTTGTTCCCACATCAGAATTTGTTGAATACATCATATTCAGGAAGTAAGGAACAATGCCAAAGGAAACAACCGCACCAAGTAACAGACCAATCGGAATACCAATACAAGAGATTCTGATTGCCTGCTTATAGATAATTCTCTTTATCTGCCTTTGGGTCGTTCCAATCGTTTTAAGACGGCCATAGAATTGCACATCTTTTATGACAGAGACATAAAGAATATTATAAATCAGCAGATAGCCGCTAAAGGATATAAAAACTGCTAAAATTATTACAGCTAAAATAATAGTTCCCCACCATTTGCCTGTTCTAATGGTACAATTTCAAATGTTTGCCCTTCTGTAAAGTCAATCTCACGCCGCAATCTTTCACAGTTTTTGTCAGCATTATCATTGCCTTGAAAACGGATCATTGCCGTAACACTATTATCCAGTGATACATTTAAGCTATCCTTAAAAGCGGATGAAACATAAACATAACCACGATTATTTGTGCGCATTGGAATGTAGTCCGTATAGTAGCCCGACAGCAAAAAGGTGTCCGTGACATAATCATAGCTATCGCCAATTTGGTATGACAACACAATCTCCATCCCTATTTGCGGATCAGAAATGCCCATCTGTTCAAGCACCCATGTAGGTAGCATAATTTCGTTTTTACTTGATGGGTAATTTCCTACAACACCTGATATAGTAGGAAGACGGTGGTGTTCCCACTCTGTATCATTTATCCATACTACACCTAATCTTGCGTTTCTCAGTTGTTCTGTATCAACACTGCCTAAACGCTGCTGTATGCCTACGTCAAGTACAAGACTTGATTTTGAAATCTCAACCAACTGTTCTTCCGTTATATTTGTGATTCCGGCATCTGCGGTAGTTCCCATTAAGCGGATTTGTTGCATTTGGTAGGTTTCAAAGTAACTAAAACCAATACTGAATGTCGCAGTTATCATAAATGCAGTTAGCACAAGAGCAATGATTGCAAATAAATTACGCTGCCGTTCACGATGCAAACTGCGCTTTGCCAGCTTCTTTTCAATGTCACTGGTATCATTTTCAAAAGGCCATGTCATAGCTTGCCACCTCCTTATTCCACAATCCTGCCATCCTCAATGCGGACAATCCGATCTGCAAGGCGGGCTATGTCGTCATTGTGGGTAATCATTACAACGGTTTGCCGGAACTCCGCGCTGGTGCGCTTGATAAGTCCCAGCACCTCGGCGCTGGTCTTGCTGTCAAGGTTACCGGTTGGCTCATCGGCCAGCACAATAGCCGGTTTGGTAATCAGAGCGCGGGCAATCGCCACACGCTGCTGCTGTCCGCCAGAAAGATTATTCGGCATATTTTTCAGTTTATCTTCCAGCCCCAGCAGGTGAACGATCTCGTCCAAAAACTTCTGATCCACCGTGTCCCCGTCCAGCTCCACCGGCAGGACGATGTTCTCATACACATTCAGAATAGGAACAAGGTTATAGTTCTGGAAGATAAAGCCGATGTTGCGGCGGCGAAAGATGGTAAGCTGTTCATCGTTCTTCTTTGCCAGTTCTTCGCCCCGGACGATCACGGTTCCGCTGGTGGGAGTGTCCAGCCCGCCCATCATGTGAAGCAGGGTGGACTTGCCGCTGCCGGATGTTCCCACAACGGCCACAAACTCGCCGTCCTCCACGGAGAAGTTCACACCGTCAAGGGCGCGGGTAATGTTCGGTTCTGTACCGTAATACTTTTTCAGGTCAATCGTCTGTAAAACGCTCATATTCAAAACTCCTTTCAAGGCTTCCTACCTGTTGATAAGTGTATTGTAAAACCCAAATGTCCGCGAAATGTTACAGCGGCTAAAAAAATTCATTGAGGTGAAATGTTACAACGCTCGGACATTTCCGCCGAAAAACTGCCACTGGCAGCTTTATCGGCACACTGTTGCGAAAAGACTTACGGCGGGCAGCCGAGAATGACCGTCCGCCGCATTCTATTTTGTCGGCAGCATAATGGAAAATTCCGAGCCCTTGCCCGGCTCCGAAACCACTTTGATATAGCCGCCTTGCCGCGTTACGATCTCGCGGGCCAGATACAGGCCAATGCCCACGCCCTGCTGTTCGTGTACTTCTTCCTCACGATAAAAGCGCCGGAAGATAGCAGCCTGATTACTTTCGGAAATGCCCTTGCCGGTATCGGCTACTTTGATCTCCACATACATTTCCCACGGTATCACCGACACCGTAATTTTTCCACCTGCCGGAGTATACTTCACCGCATTGTCCAACAGGTTAAAGAGGGCTTCGGATGTCCACTTGCTGTCATGGGAAAAGGTCAAATTCTCTGGGCAGTCCACAGATACAGCGATTTTCTTTTTTTCCGCTGCATACACGATCCCACTCATGGCTTGCGCCACGGTATCAAAGAGGCAGACCGGTTTCTTATTCAACTGGATTACGCCCGTTTCCAACCGTGAGGTTTTCACAAGAGCCTGAAAGAGAAAGTCCAGTTTATCTGTCTGGGTGCGGATTCCACGGATAAAATCGGTACGCTCCGCCTCGGTCATAGGCTTTTCCAGCAGGGTGTCCGTCGCCATTTTCAGATTGCTTACCGGCGTTTTTACCTGATGGGAAATATCCGATACAAGGGTTTGTAACTCCTGCCGTTCCTCGTCCACCCGGCGACGGTTCTCCTGCATGATTTGGTAAAGTCTCGCCAGCCGGTGCCCGATTCTGGCGAGCTGGGTTTCGCTGTCCTCTGGCCGCTGGGGCGCTTCATTTCCGGCGATCATGTGGTCTAAGGTCTGGCACAGGTCAGCGGTAAACTGCGACAGCCGCTTTCCAAACGCCTGCGTCAGTACAAAAATCCCCACAAGGGCGCACAGCAGCAGCGTCCCGCCTGTCAGCAGCACCGCAATCTGTTTTGTCACAAGAAACAGGGCTATGGTGATCCCGGACATGGAGAGGACAAGCTCCATTGCCACCCGGCCAAACAGCCGCTTTACCGAGAGGTTTTGAAACTTCATTTTACCTCGCCTCCCGTCCATTGATACCCCATGCCGTAAACGGTCTTGATGTAGGGTGCGCCGCCGTCGGCTTCAATCTTGCTGCGAATACGGCTGATGGAGGTTGTCAGGGTGTGTTCGTCCACAAACCGCTCGTCTATATCCCCAGCTTTTCCAAAAGCTGCCCACGGGTCAGCACTTGCCGGGGATTTTTACGAAACAGGTTCAGCATTTTGTACTCCATCGGGGATAGAGTCAGGGGCTTGCCGTTTAAGGAAGCCGTCTGCTCCGAGAAGTCCAGAAACAACCGCCCGTCGTCGTAAATGTCCTTGGCCGGTTTGTGGTGTTCCAGCATGGCGAACATGGCTTTGATTTTTCGCTGCAAAGGCCCCAATCACAAAGGGCTTTGTGATGTAGTCCACCGCGCCCACCTCATAGCACCCCGTATCTGGTCGCTCTCCTGATCGTTGGCGGTCAGGAAATTACGATGGTGTCCGGGTGCTGAGGCTTTATTAGCTTGCACAGCTCAAAGCCGTTGCCATCCGGCAGGTTGATGTCCAGCAGCACTAAATCAAATTCCCGCTGGCGGATGGCGTCGGCTGCGGTTCTGGCATTTAGGGCAGAAGTCACGCCATAGCCGTCTGCGGTCAGGTTATAGGCCACCATCTTATTCAAAAAAAAACTGTCGTCCTCGACAATTAAAATGTGTTTCATATCCTCATTTCCTTTGCTTTTTGCAGATAGTATAACAGGCAAATGTCCGTGAAATGTTACAAGGACAAATATATTTATCATTTTACAGCTTTTTTATGTGTACTGCAATTTTATAAAAAGAAAGGACAGCAGTATCATCAAATTGCTGTCCTTGCGGTTTATTATAGCTGGTAGTGTATAAGCGTGGGTTCGTCATATTTGGTGTGGTATCTTTAACTATGGGAAACTCCCCGCTCCCATTTTGAAACTGCTTTATCCGTAACATTTAGCTTTTTGTGCAAGTTCCAGTTGTGTCCACCCCCTTTCCTTTCTTAATTCCGAGATGAACGTACCAAATTTTTGACTATCCATGTCGATTGTCCTTTCTCTTGAACTGTCTCAATCCATATCACGTTTTCCGATTTATTTCCACCTACGATTTGTAGAGTCCTTCATTTACTTCTCTACTTTCTGTTTACTTTAAGAAAATGATCGTAACAGCGTCCATGTTTTCGCTCGCCACTTTTCCAATGGATTATGACAGTTTTAGCGAGAGATTATCCATATTGATTATGTGTAGTGTACCAACGAACCAACAAAAATATCGAATGTCACTAATGCTGTAAAGGAGCGTGATGCCATGACCCAACCGAAAACCGACCTTGCCTACCTCCGCAGCGAAAGAGCCAAAGCGGAACAGAAGTTGCGCTCTTGTCAGCACCGGGAGAAGATCCTTGGACGCAGGATGTCAGAGCTGAACCGGAGAGAGCGTGTGCATCGTCTTTGCACCCGTGCCGGAATGCTGGAAAGTTTTTTTCTGGTCTGTCCGGGAGAAGCTGACCGACGATCAGGTGATGGAACTGCTGAAAATCTCATTCCGTCAGCCGGAAGTCGTGTTGGATCTTGCAAAGATGGTGCATGACGTTCACGAACGTAGCAACGTCTAAAAACCCTTTAGAATAAAGGGCGCAATTATACACCGTTCCGGTGAAATTGCGGTCTTGCAGACGGCTCGATGAAATCGAAGCTGGCGTTTGTGCGCCAGCCCGATTCCATCCCAAGGAAAACTGCTTTTTTTCCTTGCGCTGCTGCTTTTGCAGCTATCCTTTTGCGGCTCCCGCCTGAGACCGAAGCGCACAGCACTCCGCTCCAAGGCGGCGAGTACAACCGAATACGATTCCAGACCGTTCATCAAGAGCAATCTTGCTGGGCGGTCTTTTTGTTTGGGGGTGATGCCTATTCCGTGTCCGCATTTCAAAATCACCATCGTCAAGCGCAGCCAAGGGCAGTCCGCTGTTGCCGGGGCCGCTTATCAAAGCGGCGAACGGCTGTTCAGCGAGTACGACCAGAAAACAAAATTCTACAACAAGAAGAAAGAGCTTGTCCATACCGAGATCATGCTGCCGTCCCATGCGCCACCCGGATATGCAGACCGGGCGACCCTCTGGAACGCCGTGGAAGCCGTGGAGAACCAGTGGAACTCCCAGCTTGCCCGGCGCATCGTGTTGGCGTTCCCGGTGGAGCTTCCGAAAGAACAGTATCTCTCCATGATAAAGGAATTCTGTCAGGAGCAGTTTGTTTCCAAGGGTATGATCGCCGATTTTTGCCATCCACGACAA
>VOFJ01002591.1_pt1 | contig 44833 bp, 55 predicted proteins | sample 5384081 | NCBI WGS metagenome assembly VOFJ01 (sample SAMN12384729, study PRJNA508395) | human gut metagenome | isolation source: healthy gut I | host: Homo sapiens
CATTGTACTTCGTTCAGTTACGTATTGCTGAGTATAGGCTATCTACCCAGCAGATTATGAAAACGTGATTTTTGGGTGACAAAGGCTAAAAAAGCTGCAACTGCTGCAATACTTGTGTATGGAACAACCTCTGTAAGGCAGATGATGCTATCAAGGCTGACGCCACACGAAGACTATGAAATTGCTTATAACTCAACTACCGGTATCGATCTTTGCCCAGCAAAGTTATCACTTGTTATGATGACGTGGCTGCTAATCAAGCACAGACGACTATGATCATGCTGCCGGAAGCGCCCAAAATTAGGCTTGAAGTATGATTTCCATTTAGTGTGCTTATGTCGATGGCACTAATCAGACCAACCAAAGTGATTTCGCTAGATTGACAGGTTCCGTTTTGTATCCGAAATTGTCTGAAACAGCTACTCCGTAGCTGCCGCGTCGTCAGCCGATTGGTACGTGTTCAGCTGCTGGATACGAAAGCTGGTCATAAAGTGGTCATGCACGGGTTGGATTAAAGAGTGAGCGATCACCAGGCAGATAAAGGCTCCTGCTATTGACGCTCCGTTCACATTTGATCCATTCTTCACCAACCAATGTGATGATAAAGTGTCGCATTGACTGCTGAACAAAATGAAGATGTGAAGGTTTATGACAAGTTAGGTATGGACTTATAAGATGCTCAAGACTATCTATGAAGCTGCCAATCCGTTGTATACCGGCGATGGTGTGGTTGCTGCGTTGCCGGATGCTGGAGAGATACACAAAACTGACTTCTGTTGAAGCGGACTACTTTCTGCAGGCAGATATGAAGCTGGGCTTTGGCGCAGACTTCTGATTGTTGGCTCCATTGAAGGCTGTTGGCAACTTTTGGCAAAACCAGACAGTGGTTATGAAGATTCTTGGCGATGTAGCCAGCTCATCCGCATTGTCTACTAAGGTTAATGCAATTGCGCTTTGTTACAATTCCTGCGTTTCAACAAGATCGCTGATACTGGGATGCTAATAAGACTTACGTTCGTCTGAATGTAGTTGTTCGGAAATACTCTGACTGATGACTATTGCATTTGCAGTTGACGGATAACATTTGAAGGCGCAAACCTATTATCCGCGAGGTGCTACTGCTTACAAGTATATTTTTTGCATCTAAGAACGTAAATCGTAAAGAAAGGTTGAGCGGTACTGAATATACATTATCGATTAGTGATGACGACATTGAAAGCTACTGCCGGTGCTGCGACTCAAAATAGCAGCAGTGATTGATGCTGATGGTGGCGTCACTTATCAAATACAGACTTTTTGCAAAGAGCACATTGAGTATTGCAAGTCACAACTCAGTTCCATCTGCCGGATTCTATGCTTAGTTAACATTAAAGCAACTACGGTGAATGTGCATTAGAGTTGCCTATCACTAACGGTGAATATATGGCTTACTTCTTGCGTCCGATTGATGTAATTGCCGGTGAAGGTAAGTTTCAAGATGCTGTTGATAATGGTTCTACAGTTAATATGCTCGACATTGAGCTTCTCTGATTAAGAAACCAAGCATTCAGCTTTAACAGTAAAAGCTAACTACTTCGGTTATTATGGAATCGAGAGCTAATTACAGTTGATATACTAATATTACTACTGACTTGAAGTAACGATATCAATTCTAAGAAGTTGTCTGAGGTTACTTCACAACTGGTAATTACTCAAACTGGTACCACAGTTAATCCTATTCCTGCAGCTCTGCCCTAAGGAATACTTATGAAATACCGTTACATATACAAACAATGGTAACGCTGTCGGTGCATTCAACTTGAGATTACCTGTTACTGTCACTTACAAGTGGGGTACAGTTAAGTCTTATGTGATTATCCCGGTTGAAAAGACATTAGGTAACTAATTCTTTTGAACTTAAATATAATGAAGCGCTTCTCTCTAATGAGGCGCTTTATGTTTAATGTAAATTAATCAATTATGAGCATTAGAAGAAATGGTTGATAGGTATAATGGCTATCAGTGTATTGCCAATTTCCGCCAGGAACAGCGTATCAAGGAACCTGAAAAAGATTTCTTTCAAACCTCATTGGTTCATTCAAGCACAAATAGGAGCAGCCCATACCGTAGGTGAAGCAAAATTCACTGATCTTATTTCTCCGGCAGCAGCTCTTAATGTCGGTTATAAGTTTGTTCCCGCATTCGGTGCACGTGTTGGTGTAAGTGGCTGGCAGGCAAAGGGGGATGGGTGAATCCGCAACAGACCTACCAATATAAATATCTGCAAGGAAATGTAGACATCATGGCGGATCTCAGTACTTTGTTCTGTGGTTTCAATCCGAAGCGTGTGTTCAATGGCTATCTTTTTGCCGGAGCAGGGCTGAACCGTGGTTTTGACAATGACGAAGCAAATGCGCTCGATACCCGTACCTATGAACTGGAATATCTCTGGCAAGAAGGTAAGTTTCTCGTTGCCGGACGTTTCGGTCTTGGTTGCGACCTTCGTTTGAATGACCGCTTGTCTTGTATTAACATCGAAGCGAATGCCAACGCCTTGTCTGATAAGTTCAACTCCAAGAAGGCCGGTAACTGTGACTGGCAACTGAATGCCCTTGTCGGTGTAAGTATCAGACTGGGTAAAAGCTACACTAAAACCGCTCCGGTCTATTACGAACCGGAACCGGTAGTGACGGAACAACCCAAACCGACTCCTGTAGCAGAAAAGCCGCAACCCAAAAAGGAAGTGGTGATTGAACCGATGAAGCAGAATATTTTCTTTGCCATAAACTCTGCAAAGATTCAGGACGATCAGCAAGCCAAGATTGCTTCTCTGGTAGAATATTTAGAGAAGAATGCTACTGCTAAAGTGAGCGTGACAGGATATGCAGACAAAGGAACTGGTAATGCCAGAATCAACAGCAAATTATCGGAAAAACGTGCGAATAATGTAGTGGAAGCTTTGAAAGCAAAAGGTATTGCTGCCGATAGAATTACAGTTGCTTATAAAAGGTGATACTTGTTTCAGCCATATAATACTCCTGAAGAAAATCGGGTAAGTATCTGTATTGCTGAGTAAATATGGCACACAAAGGCTATTAAAATTTAAAATTTCCCTATTTCTCATGAGAGAGTTTTCCCCACTTCTTTATATATATCATTTATATAAGGCGTTCTCTCTGAGAATCTTAAGAGGTCCGTACTTGTGAAAGTCCGTACTTCTGCAATAATAACCCTTTCTTCACTTAAATGTGAAGATTACATTGGGGAATAGTTGGAAAGGTGGTGCTTGCGAAAGTACTCCTTTCTCTTACCTATTTCCTGTTGGAGGATGTCTCCCTTTTTCCCACGGACATCCTCTTTTTTATACAAAAAAGGCGACTCATACTGAATGGGCCGCCTTTTCTGTTATTAATCTCGATTTCCTCCTTCATATCGATTTCCTCTCCATGTGTATCGTAGAACACATATTGCAGGAAAAGCGAGTTTCTGACTTGGAATGATCTTGATACCGAATCCGTATTTCATCTGCCACTTCCGTCTGAGGGAAACGAGTCCCTGATTGATGAAGGCGGCGACATACGGATGGACGTGTAACGAGAAATTTCTTTACCTTCAGTTTGTTGACCAGATAATCAATTTTACTCTCTAAAGTGTCCGTAAAGAGAATGGACGATTTGATAGTACCTTTTCCGAAGCAGGTAGGGCAGATTTCGGTCGTGTTGACGTCCATTGCCGGACGCACGCGTTGGCGGGTAATCTGCATCAGCCCGAATTTGCTGAGCGGCAGAATATTATGCCGTGCCCTGTCTTTCTGCATGTTGGCACACATTCGTTCATAAAGCTTCTGACGGTTTTCGGCTTCATTCATATCGATGAAGTCCACGACGATGATACCACCCATATCTCTTAATCGCAGTTGGCGAGCCAGTTCGTCGGCGGCTCCCAGATTTACTTCGAGTGCGTTACCTTCCTGCCCGTTGGCATTCTTGGTGCGGTTACCGCTGTTCACGTCTACTACGTGAAAGCGCCTCAGTGTGCTCAATAATCAGATAGGCACCACTCTTGTAAAGAGACTGTTTTACCAAACGATGATTTAATCTGCTTGGTGATACCGAAATTGTCGTAAATGGGAAGCTGGCCTTTGTACAGTTTCACAATGTTTGCCCGGTCGGGTGCGATCAGTGTCACGTAGTCTTTGATTTCATTGTACACAGCCTCGTCGTTGACGTGAATATTCTCAAAAAGAAGGGTTGAAGAGGTCGCGCAACAAACCTACGGCGCGGCTGGTCTCTTCATAAATCAACGTCGGATACTTGGTGGCTTTCTGTACTTTCGCCATTGCATCTTCCCAATGCTTGATCAGGACTTTAAGCTCTCCGTCGAGTTCGGCCACGCGTTTGCCTTCGGCCACTGTGCGGACAATCACACCGAAGTTTTTCGGTTTGATGCTCATCAACAGTTGTTTCAGGCGGGCACGTTCTTCGCTCGATTTAATCTTTTTGCGAAACGGAAACCTTATCACATTAAAGGGATCAGTACCAGATAGCGTCCGGCAAACGAAATTTCGGACGTCAGTCGCGGTCCCTTGGTAGAGATAGGCTCCTTAACGATTTGCACCACCACTTCTTGTCCGACCTTTAATGTATTGGCCACTGTGCCATCCTTGTCCAGGTCAGGAAGTAGGGTTGCTTTTACTGATGGAGTTCAGCTTCTTTTTGTCGCTTAAAGTCTGCTTTACAAACTTTTCGAGTGAGTTAAATTGAGGACCCAGGTCAAGATAATGAAGAAAAGCGTCTTTCTCGTAACCGACGTCTACAAAGCATGCATTCAGTCCGGGCATCAATTTCTTGATACGTCCCAAATACATATTGCCCACTGAGAAAGAAATGTTTCTTCCTTCGCTTTGAAGTTCCACCAGACTCTTGTCTTCGAGAAGGGCGATGGAGACCTCTTTGGGCTGTACGTCTATTACAATTTCACTTGTCACTGTTTTGCTTTCTTATTATTGATTGAATCTCATTTATATGAACAACTTTTTTGACAAAATGTTCATTTAGGGTTAGCTACTTAAACAAAGAACAAACTTGAAAGACATGTAGCTTCGCAAGTTTGTTCTTTATTCTGTTTGATCAGACTTAAAAATTATTTTTTGCTTTTATGTCTGTTCTTTCTTAGTCTTTTTTTACGCTTGTGCGTAGACATTTTATGTCTTTTTTTCTTTTTTCCGCTTGGCATAGCTTCACATTTTATGGGTTAATACTCTTGTTTATTATTTCTTTACTGAAATTGTAAATGTCTTAGCCGGTTTGAAGGCCGGAATGTTGTGCTCTGGAATGATGATAGTAGTATTCTTAGAAATATTACGAGCTGTCTTTTGAGCTCTTTTCTTAACTACGAAGCTACCAAACCCGCGAAGGTATACATTCTCATCGTTAGACAATGAGTCTTTAACAGCTTCCATAAATGCTTCAACTGTTGTAAGAACTGTTGTCTTATCAATACCGGTTTTCTTTGTAATCTCGTTTACAATATCTGCTTTAGTCATTTTTCCTTAAAAAAAATATTATTACTAGGTTCTTGCTAATTTTTTGGACTGCAAATATATAGCTTTTTGGTCTCCTAAAAAAATATATTCTGCACATTTTTCTAAAAAAGTGGAGGCATTAAGTTTTCTTAGAGACAAAAGAGTTACTTTTTGTACTGCTTTTGGATAGTATATACGAGATAAATGTTAGATGATAGATCGAAATCAGGAATGAATATTTTTAGTGAGGCTATAGTTGAATGGTATAAAGAATACAAGCGTGATTTGCCTTGGAGAGAATCGTCGGACCCGTATCGGATCTGGATATCGGAGATTATTCTCCAGCAGACACGGGTGGCGCAGGGATATGATTACTTTCTCCGGTTTATCAAACGTTTTCCTGATGTGAAGGCATTGGCAGACGCTGACGAGGATGAGGTGATGAAATACTGGCAGGGACTGGGATATTATTCTCGTGCCCGCAACCTGCATGCTGCGGCCAAAAGTATGAATGGAGTTTTTCCGGAAACATACCCCGAAGTGCTGGCGCTGAAAGGAGTAGGGGAGTATACGGCGGCAGCTATCTGTTCATTTGCCTACGGTATGCCTTATGCGGTGGTAGACGGTAATGTGTATCGGGTACTTTCCCGCTATTTCGGCATTGATACTCCGATTGACTCGACGGAAGGAAAGAAACTGTTTGCTGCTCTGGCGGATGAAATGCTGGATAAGAAACAGCCGGCTCTTTATAATCAGGGTATTATGGACTTCGGAGCGATACAGTGTACTCCACAGTCACCCGATTGTTTGTTTTGCCCGTTGGCGGATAGTTGTTCGGCACTTTCAACAGGAAGGGTGACTCAGCTTCCGGTGAAACAACACAAGACAAAGACGACGAACCGTTACTTTAATTATATCTATGTACGTGCGGGCGCGCATACCTATATAAATAAGCGGACGGCAAACGATATATGGAAGAACTTGTTTGAACTGCCACTGATAGAAACTCCGGTTGCTTTGTCCGAAGAGGAGTTTCTTGCATTGCCGGAATTTAGGTCATTAATAGCATCGGGTGAGAATCCGGTGATACGCTTAGTCTGCCGGGGTGTGAAGCACGTGTTGTCACATCGGGTCATCTATGCCAACCTGTATGAAGTGGCTTTGCCCGAAGACACGAAGTCCTTCGCTAACTTTCAGAGAATACGATTGGAGGAATTGGACAAGTATGCGATTTCCAAGTTGGTGCAGACCTTAATTCAGGTAATAGGTAATAAGTAAAAAGTAGGTAATAAGTAATAGGTAATAGGTATTAAGTATTAACCATTCGGTTTATAGCGCAGCTTATTACCTATTACCCATTACTTATTACTTATTACCTACTTTTTACTTATTACTTAAAATACTTGCATACTATTGTTATTCTGTTTAATTTTGGCAGCAGATTTAAATAATAGAATCATAAACTTGATACATGTATGTCAGTAAATAAAGTGATATTGATAGGAAACGTAGGACAAGATCCTAGGGTGAAATATTTCGATACAGGTTCGGCAGTGGCAACTTTCCCTTTGGCTACTACTGATCGTGGCTATACATTGGCCAATGGAACCCAGATTCCCGAAAGAACGGAATGGCATAATATTGTTGCATCCAACCGTTTGGCTGAGATTGTGGACAAATATGTGCACAAAGGTGACAAACTGTATCTGGAGGGGAAAATAAGAACCCGTTCATATAGTGATCAGTCGGGCGCTATGCGTTATATCACTGAGATTTTTGTGGACAATATGGAAATGTTGTCTCCGAAAGGGGCTAATACAGGTGCGGGAGCTCCTCAACCATCTGCAACACAGGCTCAGCAGCCGCAGCAGATGCAACAGCCGCAACAGCCGCAACAACAGGCGCAGCCGTCACAGGCACAGCCGATACAAGATAATCCGGCAGATGACTTGCCGTTTTAGATACTGTGATAATGTGTCAATAGGCTGATGGCTGATGATTGGCACATTATCTTTTGTTTAACTAAAATACATACTCTTTGGACTCAGATGGTTATTTAAGCCAATTGGCTGAAATTTTCAACGGTATTACCGTAAACACTCCTTCAATCTCTGCTATTATCGCCATAGTACTGGCAGGTGTGCTCCTGCTTGCTTCCGGCTTTGCTTCGGCTTCTGAAATAGCTTTTTTTTCTCACTCTCTCCTTCGGACTTGAATGATATTGACGAACACAATCATCCTGCTGACGAAAAGATCAGCGCACTCCTTGGAGATTCCGAACGGCTTCTGGCTACGATACTGATCACTAACAATTTTGTGAATGTGACCATTATCATGCTCTGCAACTTCTTCTTCATGAATGTATTCGTGTTTCATTCTCCCTTGGCGGAGTTCATTATACTGACTGTAATCCTGACTTTCCTGTTATTGTTGTTTGGAGAGATCATGCCGAAGATTTATTCAGCACAAAAGACATTGGCATTTTGCCGTTTCTCCGCTCCGGGCATCTATTTTCTGGAAAAACTGTTTCATCCGGTTGCTTCTATGCTGGTGCGTTCTACCACTTTTCTGAATAAGCACTTTGCCAAGAAGAATCATAATATTTCTGTGGATGAACTTTCTCATGCATTGGAATTGACGGACAAAGCTGAAATTTCTGAGGAAAATAATATTTTGGAAGGAATTATCCGCTTCGGTGGTGAGACTGTGAAAGAGGTGATGACATCTCGTCTTGATATGGTCGATCTGGATGTCCGTACCCCTTTCAAAGAAGTGATGCAGTGTATCATTGAAAATGCTTATTCACGTATCCCTATTTATTCCGGTTCGCGGGATAATATCAAGGGTGTGCTATATATCAAGGACCTTCTGCCACATGTCAATAAGGGAGATAATTTCCGTTGGCAATCATTGATCCGCCCTGCTTATTTTGTGCCGGAGACGAAGATGATTGATGATCTGCTTCGTGATTTTCAAGCGAATAAGATACATATTGCCATTGTGGTGGATGAGTTTGGAGGTACTTCCGGACTGGTGACAATGGAGGATATTATCGAAGAAATCGTAGGCGAGATTCATGATGAATATGACGATGAAGAGCGCACATATGTTGTGCTGAACGATCATACATGGATATTTGAAGCAAAGACACAGTTGACTGACTTCTATAAGATTGCGAAAGTCGATGAAGATGAATTTGAAAAAGGTAGTAGGTGACGCTGATACGCTGGCGGGCATGCTGCTCGAAATAAAAGGTGAGTTTCCGGCATTGCATGAGAAGGTGACTTATCACAATTATGAGTTTGAGGTGCTGGAGATGGATAGCCGCCGTATTCTGAAGGTTAAGTTCACGATTCTTCCGAAGGAGATGGATGAGTCGGAGAGTAAGGAGTGATGAGTAGATAAGGCCTGTTCGGGCGGAGAAACTATAATCGGAGAAGAAATTATAAACCAAAAACGATGGGATTATTTCTGCAACATAAAACGGTTTGATATGCAGTGGGCTGTCTGGAAGATGGAGGAATCTTTGGATACACTGTTTAGTCTTCTGCCCGATACCCGAAGAGTTTCTTGTGAGCAGGAAATGCAGCGTTTTACTTCGGACCGAAGGAAACTGGAATGGTTGTCTGTCCGTGTGCTGCTATATTCTATGTTGCAGGAAGATAAAGAGATAGGATATTCATCGGAAGGAAAGCCGCATTTGACAGACAATTCTTCTTTTATCAGTATTTCGCATACAAAGGGGTATGTAGCTGTGATACTTAGTTCCGTAGCTCCTGTAGGCATTGATATTGAGCAATATGGACAGCGTGTGAAAAGAGTATACGATCGTTTTATCCGTTCTGACGAGCGAGTAGAACCTTATCAGGGAGATGAGACTTGGAGTATGCTGTTGCATTGGTCGGCAAAGGAGACAATCTTCAAATCAATGGAAAATGCTGACGCTGATCTTCGGAAACTTTGTTTATCACATTTCATTCCTCAGAGCGAAGGGGTATTCCAGGTGCGGGAGTATGCAACGGAACGGCAGCAATTGTTCACCGTCGGTTATCGTATTTGTCCGGACTTTGTTTTGACGTGGACTGTCACTATTTGAAGCATATTTGCATATTGATAAGCGGTGAATAATGAGTGGAATAGTCCACCAATTATTCACCGCTTATCTTTGGTTACTTATCTTTCTTGTTCAGTCTGTAACTTAATGCTCCCGACGGACATTTACTGATTTGTGCAATTAGCTCTTCCGTTGTAGCATTCTCGATTTGTACCCACGGCCTCTCTTTCGGGTGGTAAACATTGGGTAACATTTTTACGCAGATTCCTGCATGCTGGCACATTTCCGGCTGCCATACAATGGTTAGTTCGCCACTGGTATATTCAACTTTTTTTTCCCATATCTATACTTATTTAATATGAATGCCACGCATTACAATTCTCTTCCATTCGGATGTTTATGAATGTATCCGGCTACAAACGGACAAAGTGGAACTAAGCGTAAACCTTGTCGTTCGATATCCGCCAATGTCTTTTCTGCAAGCTGTGAACCGACTCCTCTTCCTCCAAGGGAAGCGGGGACTTCGGTATGTACAAGATAGATTTCTCCATTATTTGATTTGATATAGTCTATCTGGGCTATCTTGTCATCGATCTGAAATTCATACCGATGTTTCTCCTCATTATCGATTAATTTATAATCTTCTGCCATAACTTTACGTATTAAGTTTGATTATAATATAAACACTTGAGGATTGATTTTGTTTATAAAGAATTTTCTGCTTGCTTACAAGGTCATTGCCATTTGTCTTATCTACCTGCTATACAGACAATCGTTCTAACTGAACGGTAAAATGCCGCATCAAGGGGGCTTCCCAAGCGATGCGCACACCACGGGTGATCGTTTCTCTCCGTTCGAATACGTTTCTGAGGGCGGCAGCTATTACGTTCATGTGATTGTCCGTATATACCCTGCGAGGGATGGCAAGGCGAAGTAAATCAAGGCCGTTAAAGCGATTTTCGTGAGTAATAGGGTCACGGTCGGCAAGGATGTAACCAATCTCGCAGCCGCGTATGCCTGCCTCCAGATAAAGTTCGACGGTTAATGTCTGTGCGGGAAATTCTTCTTTCGGGACATGTGTCAGCACTTTGGAAGCATCGACGAAAATAGCATGGCCGCCGGCAGGTCGTTGATAGGGGATTTCGTATTCGTCCAGTTTCTGGGCGAGGTATTCTACCTGTTTGATACGTGTTTCCAGATTATCAAATTCTGTGTTTTCGTCAAGACCGATAGCGAGGGCGTTCATGTCCCGTCCGTTCATGCCGCCGTAGGTTAAGTACCCTTCGTATTGCACGCAGAAACCTTTGGCACCTTCATACCATTCTTTACGTCGGGTGGCAATGAAGCCGCCCATGTTGACTATGCCGTCTTTCTTGGCACTCATTGTCATACCGTCGGCAAGATCGAACATTTCACGGGTGATTTCTTTGATTGATTTGTCTTGATAACCTTCTTCACGCATCTTGATGAAGTAGGCATTCTCTGCAAAGCGGGCGGAGTCGAAAAGTACAGGTTTGTTGTATTTATCGGCGATGGCACGTACTTCACGCAGGTTTTGCATGGATACAGGTTGACCTCCTGCGGTATTGTTGGTAATGGTAACAATGATAAAAGGAATGCAGTCAGCATATTCGCTTAATGCTTTCTCTAATTTGGCAGGGTCTACGTTTCCTTTGAAGGGAATTTCCAGTTGTGTATTCTTTGCTTCGTCAATCGTACAGTCCAGTGCGATGGCGTGCCGTCCTTCGATATGCCCTTTGGTGGTGTCGAAATGCGAGTTGCCGGGAACTATGTTGCCTTCATGTACCAGATAAGAGAAAAGAACATTTTCTGCCGCCCGTCCCTGATGGGTAGGAATGATGTATTCGAATCCTGTTATTCTTGTAATGGCATCTTTTAGTTTGAAGAAGGAGGTAGCACCGGCATAACTTTCATCCCCCAGCATCATGCCTGCCCATTGGCGGTCGCTCATAGCTCCCGTTCCGGAGTCGGTGATAAGATCAATATAAACTTGCTCTGATTTGAGTTGAAAAAGACGTTATAATGTGCTTCTTTAATCCATTGCTCGCGTTCTTCGCGGGTACTTTTTTTCTGATGGGTTCTACCATCTTGATTTTCCATGATTCAGCAAAAGGTAATTTCATTGTCCTCGATTTTTAGATTTTTATCCGACTAAAATACTGAATATGTATGAGATGGACAAGTTTTTGATGACTTTTTGTAAGGATAGGGATGCGTAATTGTTTTTAAAGGGACATGGAAAGAGTAGATGGGACGGAGAGAAAATCTAGAAGGGAATGTGTAGAATCTAAGAGATGAGGTTTAAAAGTCAAGTTTGCTATCATTTAGTACTGTTATCCAAAGTGGAGTGATATGCTTATTAGAGTTTCTATGCACCTTCTTTCAAGTCATGCGGTTGATTGAGTGGACTTATGCGGTCGATCGTTTGTAATCGAGAGGTTGATTGAGGATAAACCAACGGTCTGTTTGGTGCAATTGAACGGTCTGTTTGGCTCAAACGGAGGGTCTGTTTGTGGTAATTAGAGCCTCTGTTTGAGTCAAACAATAAATACCTGATTTTTATTTTTCGATGAGAGTAAGGTCATCAATGCAGAAATATTTACCAGTATTCATTCCAAACTCGCCCGAGTCTGAAGAACTAGGAATAAGTGTGATTTTAGAAGCATCTTTAAGAGGGGTTAAATCAAACCATATCCATGTATTTACTGGTTTATCAGTATCAGTTTTGTAATCGGCAAGTTTAATTTTTGTTTCAGCAATTTTTTTCCCTTTATTGTCGTATCCTGTCGCAGTAACCTCATACCAATCTCCTTTTTTGAAAGGTCTTGCGTAACTGTCACCTTCCGTCATACCGATGTAGGCATTTTTACTAGTGGTTATCCATAGACCTTTAATGGAATATTGAGAGTCTATAATTGTCATAGAGGCTGTGGTATTTTTCATCACTGTAGACACCTAAATATACTTCCCCGGTTTTTATATTTCCACAGTTGGGTTGACAATTTTGGAAGTGGCTAGTTTTGTTGGTGTAAGTGAAGCCTGCGAAGCTATACCCTTGTCCCCAGTCCGAGTAATAATGATCGAAGGTTACATAACTTTCAGGATCAGTGAATGTGTCTTTAAAATAGTATCCTGAAACTTCGGTACTAGTTGAAGTAAATTCACTCTCCGATTCCGTTAATTGGTTTTCGAAGCTGACAACCACTTCTTTTTTTTTCTCATTTTCTCCTCCTTTATTATCATCACCACCTTTTACTTCATCATTCTCATCACTACATCCACTAAAAAGCGAATACTGATACCAGTAAGAATAAAGATAACTTTTTTCATTTTTTGCTTTCATTTAAATTATTAATTGTTTTATTGATTAGTTCTCGAAATGTAAATCCTCTACTGTCATTACTTCCGTGGAAATTTCTCCCATCCAACCTACGTTTTGATTGACAGCTGTATATATTTTCACAAAATCAATTTTTGTCTAATTCTACGTGATTCCCTGTTTTGATCAACAGCCCAGTCTATTTTGAATTGGCTGAACTCCGATCTGTTGGGATGATTATCCGCATATCCCCAAGGATAACAGTACCCTACCCAAGTACCTCCTTCATTTATTGCATTGTCTTTCAAGCGTGTTCCGCGAAAAGTAATTTCATCTTCTTTTATCCAATTGGGATAGTAGGAATCCTGTTGATGGTAACTGTTGCGATAGACGAACCCTTTCTCCTCCTTGATTGTCGGTCCAGCGGATATCACCATTGGCAGGTTGAGGACGATAATAGGTTATTTCGTAATTACGGGTTTCCGTATCTTTCCCATATTCGCTTCCTGCCAGTTCATACCATTCATCGTCCGGCAATCCATTGCCATTTTCATCTTTTGAGACTAAGACAATGCCCGGTTCGGCACTTCCTCCCAAAGCTCCCGTACCGGTATTCTGATTGTATGAGGCATTGCCTAAAATTCTGAAGTCATATTCGCTTTTACTATTACGGATTGACTGATGGAATCCGACTGTAATCGTTCCTCCGAATCCACCTAAAGAAATAACAGACTTCTTCTTTAATTTCTCCGTTGCACGTTCCAGAACCTGTCCGGCAGAGAAGCCGTCTTCGTAGGCGGAGGTTGTTGTATTAATGAACTGTCCGGGGGCAGGGATGTATTCGAATACTTTGTTGGCAAAGGCGGAAGGCGCATTCGGATCTTCCGGTGTATCGCCTGCCTCGTTCTGTGAAGCCTTGTCGCTAAATACTACTGTATTAGGATTTAAGCCGATATCATTTAGCCGATATTGAAGTTGCCCTTGTTGGTTGAAGCAAAGGACATCTCCTTTGACTGTATAATTGTAAGCCTCCGTGATATACACATTCCCGCTGAAAGGATTCAGTTGAATGCTGAAAGGCGTTTGGATAGCCGTTCCGTCTGTGATAAAGTTATCCCGTATGACGGTTCCTGCATTCAGGTCAAATACTTTGATGGCGGAATCTTTAGTCTGATAGTCGTAAGTATATAGATAAGCGATGGGTCCGTCGATGGCAAAGCTCAGTACTTTTTCATCATACGTAGTGGCGACCGCATCCGTCCGGCTGTCGATTTTGACCAGATGATAGTCTCCGGCTTCAATGTCAGTTCCTCGTGTGACTACATACACGGCTTCTTCTAGCCCCGGAAGTATTTTTCCCGGATTCGGTCCGACTTCTATTTTCTTGGTCTCCTTGAAAGTCGTTATGTCAATCACTGGTACTGTAGTGTCTACGCCCGGTCCCGAATAATCCAGTCCGCCGGAATTGGATACATACAATTTCCCGTTTTGTACGCAGATATCTTCCGCATTTCTTCCGACTGTGACAATCTCTTCGATTTCCAGAGAAGTGGTGTCAATCCTTGCGACTGTGCCGTCATAGGATAACATATATATGCCTTATCCTTATCAAACGCTATCGCGCGGGGCTGACGTGAACTGCCATTGTCGCGCAACATACTGATCTGTCGGATGGATTTGCCCGTAGGGAAGTCAATCACCTCTACGGTGCTCGACACATTGACTACTACATAAATCTTATTTCCATAGATCGCTATGTCATTGGCTGTATCTCCCAGTCCCCGCTGATTGTTTGCACTAAAGTAGTTGTTCGTACATCTTTGCCGATTGAAAGAATAACGAGCGAGCGAACTATTATTCTGATTGAACAGTCCTTCGCTTAATATGTACATCTTTGCTGTTCCGGTTTCGAATACATCCCCATTGCTTTCGGGTACAATACTTGGCTTATCTTCCAGATCATCGCAAGCGATAAAGAAGAGTGGGAAAAGAAAAAAATACTTCCCCAGCCGTAGCAACATATTATATAAAAGACCTTTCTGCATACCTAATACTTATTACTTAATACTTATTACCTAATACCCTGACTCCTATCGTCACTCTTACCGATCTTCCCGGCATGGGGAAATTCTTAACGATCTCATAATTCCTGTTCATCAGATTCAGCACTTCCAGGTTGAGTGATGCTGTAACTTTCTGTATTTTGAAATCTCTGTAGGCAGAGATGCTGTGATCACTGTAGCTGTCTAGGCGGTTGTCGCTGATGTTTTGTCCTAACATATACCGTTTTCCGGAGAAAAGGAATGAATAGGAAAGATTGAGCCATGGAGTTTCTATTCCGGCTTGTCCGGAAGCGGAGATGCGCGGAGTATAGGCTATCTGATGCTTGTACACTTTACCTTCCGGTGAGTTGGGATTGGAGTTGGTAACGTCCAGTGCCCATTGGTAAGTATAGTTTCCGGAAAGGTTGATCCGTAGTTTATCCAGAGGCTGGAGGCTGAGGCTGGCAGTTGCATCTATCCCCTTGATATCCACTTTGCCCAGATTGACCATACTCCAGATGAATAAGTTCTTGGTAGGAGTATGGCTACAATCTTGTCGGTCACTTTATTATGGTAGGCGTCTACGGTAGCCGAAAGATAAGGTATAAAGTTGTTGATGGCTTTACTATAAGTAATACCTATATTATATTGAGTAGCACTTTCCGGCTTCAGATTGATGTTTCCGGCCTTGTCGTAATATAAATCATTGAAGCTGGGCAGACGGAAGATATCTTTGTAGAAGAAACGGAACCGCAGTTCTTCATTATGAAACGGCTTCAGCGAGATGCTGACATTGGGAGAGAGCTTCCGGTGGTTGCCGGCACTACCTCCGTTTTTAGCTTTCTCGTTGATGACAGTTGCCAGAGCAGAAGCGGACAGCGTCACCCATTCATTGACGTATTTCCCGGCAAAGGCTGTCAGCCATGAATAGCGGGTGGGGGAGACGAAGTTCTGCAAATTGGCATTCATCGTATTGATGCTTCCGTCGGTGGACAAGGAGAAAGAAAGATTGTTCCATATCCGGTATAGAGCGGAAGCGGACAGGTAATATTCTTGCTGGTAATAGCTGTTGTCAGTTCCTCCGACGGAGGTAAGAGCATCCGGGTCCTGATAGTTCTGATAACTCCAGTTCCACTTGGCAGAGGTCTGGAATACCCATTTTCTGCTAAACTCTTTCTTGTACTGGCTTTGGATAAAGGTGTTCTTATCCTGCAGATTTTGTCGGGAGAAGTCATAATATAAGGTAGTGGCATTGGGCAGTCCCCCGTGAGGACTGGTAATAATAGGCTTTCAGTCTCCATTGCTCTTTGTCGGAGAGATTGGCGAAAGCGCTTATCTCAGCCCGAAGGTTTTCTACATCCGTATTCCGGCGCTTCTCTTTACTGACCTGAACATCGGCATCATTCCCGTAACGCAGGGTAAATGGATAATGCCCGTCCGAAGACATCCATTCGCCGTTGGCGGTCATGCTCCATTTTTTGTTGAGTTGTTGTTCCAGAAAAAGGGAAGGGTTTACTAATCCCCATGAACCGGTCTTAAATTCGGCGGCTATATTAGTCGGCTTGTCTTCTTTGAAATGCGGAGTCAGTGTCTGTATGTTCAGTATACCGGCAGAAGCAAAAAAACGGGCAGGCTGGAAGATGTTGTCGCTTTGTCCGTTGTTGAGCGAAAGGCGGTCTACGTTGTTTAAGGAGAAACGTCCTATGTCTACTTGTCCGGTCTGGCAGTCGCTGACGGTGATGCCGTCGTAGGAAACAGCGGTGTGTTGTGCCCCGAGACTTCGGATGGAGACGGTTTTTAATCCTCCGATACCTCCATAGTCCTTCACGGTAACTCCTGCGAAATGTTTTACCGCATCCGATACCTGCAGTGCCTGCAGATTCTTTAATTCTTCCTTATTGAAAAACCTGCAGAGGAGAGGCTGAACGGACTTCACGCGTCTGATAAGGGTCGGATACCATGATTTCGGGGATGGAGTAGATATGTGCTGTATCCACTTTTTTGTTGTTGGGCAAAAAGGGATAAGGACAAAGCCTGACAGTGCAGAGTAATACGCTCATCTTTTTAATAAAAGTATTCCTTCTCATTGTTTTCTTTCAGTCTGTTCATAATGTAAAAAGATGTCCGGGCGAACTCACTTCGACCGGACATCATAATAAACTTGGCAGAGTTTATTAATTAGTACACACTTTCTCTGAATCAGAATGGTGAATGAAATGATGGACGGATTGTCCGGTTCATTAGACTCATCGCTTTTTCCTCGAAAGCAGTGAAACGAGTTTGCATGGTAGGTCTTCTGACTTGTTCCTGTTGCGAACGCCTTCCCGGAATTTGCTTTCCAGTGGCTATAAAGTCGATTGCTCGCAACCAAAAAATGAACTTACAGCAGCGGGACTGTTCAGGACTTTCACCTGATTCCCTTTTAATTGCTTCCCTCGTGCATGAGAGTTGCAAACCAATGCGCGACAAAGATAGATAGTTTATTTGTCTTTTGCAAGAGAGGAGCGAAGGTAAATCCATGACTTTGAACAGCTTTTTAAAAAAGCTTTGAATCCAACCACCTCGGTTGACACTTCACCTATCGACTCGACATTCTTCAAAATGGCACTCTGTACTTTCACAAAATGAATACGTTCCAGCGTTACAGGATTGCCATTCTGGTCAACGGCGTCATCCAGGTCAAACTGATTATACCGGTAGTTGCCGTTGTCATCCTTTGCCATGTCGCTTCCCCAGTTGTCGGCATATCCTTTTCCGAAATCCTTGTTTTTCCATATTCCGCCTTCTTGCTCTGTCCGTGCTTCGAGCATACTTCCTTTCAATGTATAGGAGTCCTCTTTAATCCAGTTCGGATAATACATCTGATCGTGATATTGAGGGAGATACTTGATGACTCCGCTTTCTCCTTTACTGTCTTCCCAAGGGATATCTCCGGCTGCATCCGGTCTGTGGTAAGTGACGGAATAGTCGCGTTCCGGTTCGTCACTTCCTTTCAGCTCGTACCATACGTCGTCTGCTTTTCCGTTGCCATTAGCGTCTTCGGATACCCATACGATGCCCGGTTCGGAACTTCCGGAGAAGGGATTGCCGATAATACCGAAGTCGTATCCTTTGCGGTTCTTTTATTTCTTTCGGCATTTTAACGGTGATGTATCCGCCGAAAGATCCCAGTGAGACGTAGAGTTTCTTGTTGAAGCGCTTTTCTGCATAAGCGTTTGCTTCTTCCATTGTCTGGCAGTCGAAGCCTTCATTGATAAACTGCCCTGGTGCCGGACGATATTCCAGCACTTTGAATCCTTGAATTTCCGTTTCTTCCTCATCTTTGTTGCAGGAAGCCAAAAAGAGTGGCTACTATAGCCATCAGATACCAATATCTTTTTCATTTTTCTATGTTAGTTTAGTTATTGAATAATATTTGTGAAGGAACGCTCTCACCACAGTCTACTGTGTGGAGAACTTTTCCATCTTTGCTGTAAACGACGATTTTAGATTCATCTTTCAGTTCTTCGGTATAAGTTACATAGAGTTCTCCGCTTTGTTGGTTGGTTCAGCTGCAATGGAGCAGTAATTGAAACTCCTGATTCTGCGGCAATGAAAGGTGCTTTGAGTCTGAATCGCCTAATATATATTTATATATAGCTCCGTCGGTCGATACCAGATAAATAATATTCTCTGTTTCGGATGCTACCATGCCTATGGTCGGACTTGAATGATACGGTCCCTTGGCCGGCTGGAAGTTTGCAAAGACTTTTTTCTAAAGTAAAGTCATTCTTTAATTACATCCGTTATCAGCCGATTCAAGAGTATAAACATTATATTTTCTGTTTTTTGAATGATATATAGCTCGTTTACATCTCTTCACTTTGGACTCATCTTTATAAGTGTCATTGCTCAGCACTTTGCCATTGTAGATTATGCTATTATAGAAACAAAGCAGACGCTCATTCTTGATCCTGACATTGTTAAGTGATTTTTTAAATAATATTCTCCTGTTAATCCATATTGTTCGGATGCTTGGGTTTACCATGCCTATGGTCGGACTTGAATCTCGGTTGATGTGCTGGTGCCCACAAGCAGATAGAACTTTCCGTTGCTGTGAATGATATTTGCAGAGTCGTAGTTACCAATTCCCAAAGTTTTTCCTGCATTTAAAGAAGCATAACAATCTTGAAGTTTGTATCATAGAAAGATGTTCCGTCTTTTCTTTGGAAAAAAGCTGAAACTTGTGCTCATTTCATTCGTATTTTATTTTTTCCGCGCGACATGGATTGTCTATTTTGTAACTAAAGGTCGGTTCGGTAGAATACTCTTTTCCATTGACCAGCCGAATATCCGGATTAAGCAGTCTTCCGGGTAATCTCCAACGTTTCTCCTAATTCCAACACTTGGCTTTCTGTCGGGAAAGTTCCTTTCAGTACGTTCGGATAATGTGCCAGATTGCCGAGGTGCAAATCTTCGCAATCGTCGTCGTTACAGGCGGTAAAACCTGCTGCAAGGCAGGCTATTAATAAAGTGGTATATAGTTTATTCATCTTGTTTCAGAGTCTTGTTATTAGTTAAAAATGAATGTAGCCGGGAAATAATAGCCATCGTATGCTATTTCTGATATCTTTTTCTCCTGTGGCGGCGTTGAATCTTACCAGAAGATTTTTCTGATAGTCTCCGGTCAGGTACATGGCCAGTAATTCGTTGGTCTTTGGATTGACGCGGATGCCTGCGCCATAGAATCCGTAACCTTCTTTGGTGTATTCGGTCAGTGTCTCCTCAGGGGCGGGATTGTCAAAAGTGGCTTTGTATATCTTTCCTCCTGCGATGTAGTAGAATATTCCTTCAGGAGTGCCGCAGAAACTGGCTTCTCTGTAAGCACCGAACGAGGAGGGAGAATAATCGTCACGCATTGCAACCTTTTTCAGAGAAAAATCAGCATTGATTCTTACCAGATTGTTTTTACCGTCTTTGGTCGTTTCTACAGTATAGATATTTCCATCTTTACATTGTACAAAGCGAGTACCACCATAGGTTGTAATATCTAATTCCTGGAATGCGACTTTGTCTGTAGGCTTGAGATCGGGTGAACATAATTCTGCAATGTCTATGGTATACACTTTAGGACTTCCCCACCCGGAGGAGTTCACATTTAATATGAGTTTTCCGTTATAAGCGATTCCGCTACCTGTTCCGGTATACGTATTTCCTACCGATACCAGTGTAATTGGTTCAAACGTTTTTAAATTGATACGGCTGAAATATCCTCCATGAGTAATTATTCCATAATCGTCATTCAAACCGATAAACTCATAAGCTTGATAATTAGCTAGTTTGCCACAGCTATTTTCAGCATACAGAGTTTTAGGATCCATCACCACTAACTGATTATCTTCTTTTTGAACAGACATACAACTTCCCATTCCACAAAGTAGCCGATTGTGAGGTAACTCCCAGCACATCTCCGAAATTCTGATTCTTATAGCACCAGTGTTCAATGCTGTTCTTCTCATAATTATAGAATGAAATACTTCCGGATCCGTGTCCGAACCATCCCTCATTGATAATCAGACATCCTTTGGAGTAATCCGCTCCCGGAACCATCACTTTATTTTCTAATGTCACTTTTCCCAAGTCATTGCTGAGTTCTAAAATAACTTTGGAACGGCCGGGATGTTCGGCGTTGAATGTGAATGACGGGTCTGTCGACATATCTTCTCCATTCTGATACCATTGATAGTATATATCCAGCGGACTACTTGCCTTAGGGGCATATACATATTGTTCTCCGACATTGAGTGTCAAATCCTCTTCGGGGAAAGTGCCGGCTTTCAGAGCAGGCAATCCTTGTAGTTTGTCAATGTGGTCCAGGTCACAATCGTCTTTCGAGCAAGACACAATAACAAGCGTTGTTATTATAAATAATAACGTTTTGAATAGCTTTTTACAATTCATGTTTTGTATATTAAGTAAATAAAATATGTCCATCAAAGTGTCCGGGCGAAATCGCTTCGACCGGACACACATAATAAACTTGGCAGAGTCTATTAGTTTGTACATACTTTCTCTGAATCAGAGTGATGAATGAAATGATAGACGGATGTCCGGGTCATTAGATTCAACGCTTTTTCCTCGAAAGCAGTGAAACGGATTTTACATGGCAGGTCTTCTGACTTATTCCTGTTGCAGGCGCCTTCCCGGAATTTTCTTTCCAGTGGCTTTGAGTAGATTGCTCGCAACATATCTATGGAACTTACAGCAGCGGGACTGTTCAGGATTTACACCTGATTCCCTTTTAATCGCTTCCCTCGTGATGAGAGTCGCAAACCAATGCGGGGACAAAGATATATAGTTTATTTGTTTCTACCAAAAAGAAAATAACAGCAGTTTTGCTCTCATGCTCTAACAATTCCTGCGTATCCCTTTATTCATCGATGTTTCAAGCGTGGTAGCAAGTGTGGTGGCAGGTATGAGAGCAAATGGTTGCTCTCCCGGTGCATCGGATGGCGTGACGTTTTGTAGTGTTGTAGGTTGATTTGTAGGATGTTAACGTCTGATACGTCAACTATTAAAGATTGACATATCAACTATTAATAATTGAAAAATCAGGTATTAAAGGCTGATAACTCATCTATTAGTAGCCAATAAATGAGTTAATGCTTCTTGAAAGAACGGGTGAATTGGAATAACTGATACGATTGGGTTACTCCGGTCATGCAGTCAAGTTACTCTAATTGATAGTTGCTTTAGAAAGTTCCAAAGCGTTGAAACCAACGGTTTCAAGCGGAGGAAACTCTAGTTTCAAGCAGAGGAAACTTTAGTTTCAAGCCGATGAAACTTTAGTTCCGAGCGGCAGAAACATTTTGTTTCAACGGTTGGAACTGATATTGGAACTACATGTTAACTATCGATGCTGCATTAGATATGCTTCAATGGCTGGTGCAGTGGCATCTTTAAGCAATACAGTCTTGTCTTTATCCAACAGATATAGAGTCGGGATAGCCTTTAAGTCATAGACCTGTTCTTCTTTGATAGTGAACTTCTTGTCATATCCGTTAATCCATTCGTTGGGAAATTCGCTCAGATGCTTTTTCCACTCGTCCAGTTCCTCATCGGGGTAGATGGAGAGAAGTACCAACTTCTTTTCCTGTAAAAAAGCTGGTTGATGATGGGAGCGTTTTTCAGACCTTCTATGGTTTCTGTGCATGCCTGACAGCCGGGGTTATTGATAAATAACAGAAGATATTCCGCTTTCAACTGATATAATGAACCTTGTGCTCCGGAGGCCAGGGTATAAGTGAAGTTGAGCGCTTTGGTTCCGATACGGTTTTTCTGAGCCAGCTTAAGACGGGCCTGGGGACGTATCTTCTCTGTTTCGTTCAATACAGGAGAGGCTATCATTGCTTCCAGTACCGGTATATAAAATTCTTCGTTGCGCATGGGGGAGTTGGGATCATACAGATACTTGTCTGCCAGGTCGGTGATATATGTAAACACCTTCTTGTCCACATTGGTCCGGTCGATTACATTGCGCATGGCTTGTTGGGCTGTTTCAAGCGGTACGTGGTTCAGCAAGTCGCAATAATCTGCCCACGCTTGCTCCGTTACTTCCGGATGGTGGATATAGTTGGTGTCGGCAAAGTTTACATTGTCCCAATAATGCTTGGCCAGAAAGTCGGCCCGTTGTTCCGGTGCTGTCATCATTTGCGGGATGGCGGGCATCTTAATAGCCTTAATGGTATCTTGCGGTGTTTCGCTTTTGCTTTGACTTGAAGCATTCCCGTTTTTACAGGCGCCAAGAAGAAGGCACAGAATGAGTATAAGGCTTATGTTTGTTTTCATGACAATTGGTTGGTTTAAACTTACTTTCGGAAGCAAAGGTATGAAAAAACTATGTGAAAAAACATACCGATATTCCGGTAAGTTTTGAAAACTGGATATGCGGCTTCGTATTTTTTATCGATACAGCCGACTTTGTGTGAATAGGGCTAAATAATCTCTTCCCTTCGGATGGAATCTGCATCGAATTTGTTATCTTTGCCCGTAGCATTGGTTATTTTTTAATAAAAGCTGATATGAACGCACCTGTTAAAACGCTCCGTAAGCTCCCGATAGGGATACAAAGTTTCGAATTTCTTCGCTCGGAAGGATATCTTTATGTCGATAAAACAGAACTGGTCTATCGTCTCGTAACGAAAGGGAAGCCTTATTTCCTCAGTCGTCCCCGGCGTTTCGGGAAGAGCCTGTTGCTTTCCACGCTTGAAGCTTATTTCAAGGGGAAGAAAGAACTTTTTCGAAGGACTCGCTATCGAGAAATTGGAGCAGAACTGGTTCGAATACCCGGTGTTGCACTTAAGCTTGAATGCTGAGAAATATGACAGTAAGGAACGATTGGAAAGAATGCTTGAACTGCAACTGGAAAGTTGGGAAGAGATGTATGGAGTAGATAAAGGCACAATGACCTACTCCGGACGCTTCATTACCATTATCCGACGTGCATACGAACAGACCGGACGCCGTGTGGTCGTACTCGTAGACGAATATGACAAACCCATGCTTCAGACATTCGATAAACCTGATTTGCAAGAAGACTTCCGTAAAACGCTGACCGCTTTCTATACTGTACTCAAAGATGCTGACCCTTATCTTCAGTTTGTCTTTATCACCGGAGTAACGAAGTTTGCGCAGATGGGCATTTTCAGCACGCTTAACCAGTTGAATGATATCAGCTTTGACCTTGAGTACAACACCCTTTGCGGCATGACACGTGCGGAAATCGAAACCGTTTTTGTGCCTGAATTGCAAGAACTGGCTCTCCAGACTGAAACCAATTATGGCGAAGCCGTAGAGCAACTCACCCGCCAGTATGACGGTTACCGCTTCACTCCTGAGAAAGGATTTACTCCCATGTTCAATCCTTTCAGTGTGCTCAATGCCCTTGCTAAGTCGCGTTTCGGTGACTATTGGTTTGCCAGCGGAACGCCTACTTTTCTGGTAGAGATCCTAAAGAAGACAAATTTTGACCTTCGCGAATTGGACGGTATTGAAGTCTCTTCTGCTTCATTGAGCGACGACAGGGGCGAATATCTCCAATCCTGTTCCGATGATTTATCAAAGCGGATACCTGACTATAAAGTCGTTCGACCAACGTTTTCGTACATATACGCTGGGGTTTCCTAACGAAGAGGTGAAATATGGTTTCCTCAATTTTGTCGCTCCTTTCTATACCCCTGTCGCATCCACCGATACTACCTTTTATATTGGGAAATTTGTGCATGAACTGGAAACGGGCGAAACGGAAGCTTTCCTCACTCGTCTGTCCTGTTTCTTCGCTGATTTTCCTTACGAACTGAACGAGAAAACGGAACGTCATTATCAAGTTGTATTCTATCTCGTCTTCAAACTCATGGGGCAATTCACGCAAGCGGAAGTCCGTACCGCTATCGGTCGCGCCGATGCGGTAGTAAAGACTGCGGACTACATCTATGTATTCGAATTTAAACTCACCGGCACCGCCGAAGAAGCTCTGAAGCAGATTGATGAAAAAGGTTACCTTTTGCCCTACACCGTGGATGGCAGGCGACTGGTGAAAGTCGGTGTGTCTTTTGATGCCGCGAAGCGGAATCTGGGAGAGTGGCTGATTGTTTGACTGCACTGTGAATAAAGAAAAAACAAGCTGTTTATTTTTCTTTCGCCAGCGTGAAGACAAATTCCAGTCCGCCGCCTTGATTATTCTTGGCAGAAATGTTTCCTCCGTGGATGATGACGGCATTCTTTACGATGGCAAGCCCTAAACCGGTTCCGCCGAGTTTGCGTGAACGCCCTTTGTCCACCCGATAGAAACGTTCGAAAAGGCGGTTTAGATGTTCCGGAGAGACACCGATGCCCGTATCTGCGAAGCTGAAATAATAGTAATTCTCATCTTCACGGAAACAGTTGATGTTTATCTGAATATTGGTTCCGGCGTATGCGATGGCATTGTCCATCAGGTTACGGAAGATGGAGTAGAGCAGAGAGTAATTGCCTTTGATCTGGATACCCTTCTTTAGTGAATCCACGATGCTAATGTGCTTTTCTTCCAGTTCCAGAGAAACTTCATTGATGATGTTCCCTACCAGTACGCTGATGTCTACCCGCTCCATGTCTATCATGTTGGCGGCTTCGTCCATGCGGGTCAGTACGGATATGTCGCGTAGCAGCCGGCTGAGGCGATTGCTTTGTGCGTAGCACCGTTCGAGGAACGTATTTATCTTGTCACGTGAGATATTCTCGTTGTTGACAATCGTTTCCAGATAACCTTGGATACTGCTTACGGGAGTTTTCAGTTCATGGGCAATGTTCTGGGTTAATTGGCGCTTCAGACGTACCTGCTCTTCTTCCTGCGTGACGTCATTGATCGAAATCTCGAAGCTGGCGTCCTGAAAGATGATACATTCCACGATAAAGGTGCGTCCGTTTTTGTTGATTGTGACGGACATACGCTTTTCGTCTTTTCCCCGCGAGCGTTGCTGCTGGTTCTTGTTGATGAAATGAATGATGTCTTTCAGTTCGCTGATGGCGAATACTTCCTCTGTCGTTTCCAGGTTAGAGTCCGAAATCAGGTTACTGTATTGAGTAAAGAGGTTGTTGACCAGAATCTCTTTTTTGTCTTTGGTGAATATGCCCAGCCCTTCATGCGAAATCTGAAGATGGGTAATCAGTTTCTCGCGTTCGATGTAGAGTGCCTCTTTCGTTTCGTGCAGACGCTTGTATATCTGGATGATGTGCTGCGAAATCTCTCCCAGCTCATTATGCGGAAAAGCGGACTGCATCGCCATCTCTATCGGTTCGTTACGGTCTGCACGCATGGCAAACTCGCGGAGCTGGCTGATAGAGGTTCCCAGTTTGTTGGTGAATTTGTAGAAGATCACCATGAGCAACAGCGACACAATGACCGTAAACCATAAGTAATGCGGGTCTGCCTGCAGATTATTGATGAGGCTTACATTATATGGCAGTGCCGAGCGGATGATATAATCTCCGTAGCGGGTTGCCGAATAGAAATACGGTAGCCCGGTGGTCTCCGAAGTGCGGCGTACGTCAAAACCGGTTCCGTCTTTCAAGGCTTTCTGCACTTCGGGGCGGTTGAGATGGTTCTCCAGTTGCTGGTCGGTAGTCTGATAACTGTCATAGATCACATTTCCCTGCAAGTCGATCAGTGTGACGCGCAAGTCTTCCAATGCGTGGTCACGGATATACTTTTCAGTCGTTTCTTCGATGGCGGGATTACTGTTCAGCCGTTCGTACAAGCGGCTGTTATAGTTCTGGAGCTGCGTGTTGAGTAACTCGACTTTATATTCTCTTTCGCGTTGATACTGGTAGGCGATGAAACAAAAGGGCAAATACCAGAAACAGCGAGATCACCGAAAGGAATAACTTCCGGCTGAAAGAGAGGAAATGTTTTTGCTTGACAGGTAGATTCATACTTCTTGATTATTCGGCTTCAAAGCAGTATCCGTATCCCAGGCGGGTAACGATGCACTTGCCATATTCGCCAATTTTCTTCCGTAAACGGGTGATATTCACATCAATGGTACGATCGAGTACGTATACTTCGTCGCTCCAGATGCGTGCCAGAATGTCTTCACGGGAGAAGACGCGTCCTTTGTTCTGCACCAGCAGAAGCAGTATTTCAAATTCTTTCTTCGTCAACTGCACTTCTTCGTCGTCTATGCTTACCTTCTTCTTGGTGATGTCGATCACGAGTGACTGGTAAGTCAGGCGTTCGGGCGCCTTTTCCGTCTCCATCGTGGCGGTACGCCTCAGTACGGCTTTCACACGGGCGATCACTTCGCGCAGGGAGAAAGGCTTTGGAGATATAATCGTCCGCTCCCAGATTGAAGCCTGTTACGGTATCGTTTTCGGTATCTTTGGCTGTGATGAAGATGATGGGCACTCTGGCTGTTTTCTTGTCTTTCTTCAGCATGTTTGCCATCTTGAAACCGGAGATTTCCCCCATCATCACGTCCAGAAGAATCAGGTGGTAACTGCTGATATCCATCTTCAGAGCCTCTTCGGCGGAGTTGGCGGTATCCACTTCATAACCTTCGTTTTCAAGATTGAATTTCAGAATCTCACAGAGGTCTTCTTCATCGTCGACAACTAAAATACGGTAATCGTTCATATGATATATGTATTAATGTGATATGACAAAGTTAAGCTTTTTTTTATTTCGGGACAAAGATGAGAAGACTTTGTTACGGGCGGATGAAACAAATATTACAATCGTATTACATTCCGCTGAATGCGGGCATCGGGATGATATTTGAAAGTTTTTATGGGATATGCGAGGAAAAACCGTCTGTTATTTGTTATCTTTGTGTAGCGATAGGATAATAAATACACAGTTTGCAGATCATGATAAAAATAGACTTGAAACGATATAGACGCGAAGTGGTAGGAGGGGTGATTGTACTGCTTCTTCTCATCGGGGGAATCTCCGTCTTTAAATATACTTCTTTTTAATTCCGGCTTTGAGATCGTAGACGATCTGGGAGGAAATATCTTTCCGTCGGCCATCCTGTCGGTAGCCACTACGGACGCGCAGGTGATTACTCCTTCGGATTCTACCTGTCTCGGAAATCCGAAATCGTGCATCGCCGTTCGGGTGAAGTCAAGGACTGCTTATAGCCGGGTGCGGATAGAGGTTGCCGAGACCCCTTTCTTTTCCCGTTCCGTGTCGGAATTTGTGCTGAACAAGCCGAGGACGGAATATACTATTTATCCCGATATCATCTGGAATTACGAGGCACTGAAGAATAACGCACAGGCGGAACCGGTGAGCGTAGCCGTAAAAGTGGAGATGAACGGGAAAGACTTGGGACAACGGGTACGTACGTTTTCGGTGCGTAGCGTCAATGAATGCCTGTTGGGTTATGTGGCGAACGGGACGAAGTTTTACGATACCAGTATCTTTTTTGCCGCATACGTCAACGAAGAGAATCCGATGATCGACCAGCTGCTTCGTGAAGCGCTGAATACCCGCATCGTGAATCGTTTCCCTGGGCTACCAGAGCACGGCCAAAGGTGCGGTAGACAAGCAGGTGTACGCACTTTGGAACATCTTACAGAAACGTAAGTTCCGCTACAGTTCCGTATCCAATACGAGCCTTTCGAGCAATGTCGTTTTCTCGCAACGCGTCCGTACCTTTGACGATGCGCTGGAATCGTCGCAGATCAACTGTGTGGACGGCAGCGTCCTGTTCGCTTCGCTTCTTCGGGCTATCAATATCGAACCGATACTGGTACGTACACCGGGGCATATGTTCGTAGGATATTACACCGATAACTCCCATAAGGACATGAACTTCCTCGAAACAACGATGATCGGCGATGTGAAGACCTCGACGACTTCTTCCCGGATGAACAACTGGACTCTACCATGGTCGGCAAATCGCAGAACGAAATGTCACTGCTCACTTTCGAGAAATCCAAACAGTACGCCAACAAAAAGTACAAAGACAATGAAGCAGGCATCCATTCCGGAAAGCTGAACTATATGTTTCTGGAGATTTCCAAAGAAGTACGGAGGAAAATACAGCCGATAGGAAAGTGAAATTCATTTTTAATTCGTATTTTTGCCCAAGTAATCATTTAATGAAAAAGGATGCAAGGCAAGAAATTTATCTCCCCCGGAGCGTGGTTTTCGATGAATTATCCGTCGGACTGGAACGAGTTTGAAGATGGCGAAGGCTCTTTTCTTTTCTATAACCCCGATGTATGGACGGGCAACTTTCGTATATCAGCTTTTAAAGGCAACGCCTCATACGGTAAAGATGCCATCCGTCAGGAACTGAAAGAAAACGATTCGGCTTCATTGGTGAAAATCGGTACATGGGACTGTGCCTACAGTAAAGAAATGTTTCAGGAAGAGGGCACTTATTATACTTCTCACCTGTGGATAACAGGAACCGGCAATATCGCTTTTGAATGTTCTTTTACCGTACCCAAAGGCGGAAGCGCCAAGGAAGCGGAAGAGGTCATCGCTACACTGGAAGCCCGCAAGGAAGGCGAGAAATATCCCGCAGAACTGATTTCCGTCCGCCTATCGGAAATCTATCAGATCAATGAAGGCTACGAGTGGGTAGTATCTACCGTCAAACAGGAACTCAAAAAAGACTTTCAGGGAGTGGAAGAGGACTTGGAGAAGATTCAGCAAGTGATAGACAGCGGTAAGATCAGCCCCAAGAAGAAAGATGAATGGCTCGCCATCGGTATAACGGTATGCGCGATTCTGACTAACGAAGTGGAAGGCATGGAGTGGAAAACCTTGATTGACGGCAATCGGGAAGTCCCCGTACTCGAATACCAAGGCCGGACCATCGACCCGATGAAAATCGCGCATGGAGCAAAGTTAAGGCCGGCCAACCCTGCAACATTGCCGAAGCATATCAATCGGCAATCGATCATCACTAAATCACGAACCAGCTAATCACTAAATTACGTGGCAGTACCTTATTTACAAGTAGACAACCTGACCAAGTCCTTCGGCGACTTGGTTCTTTTTGAAAATATATCTTTTGGCATTGCCGAGGGGCAACGCGTCGGATTAATCGCCAAGAACGGCAGCGGAAAAACAACCTTACTGAATATCATCGCCGGAAAAGAAGGGTATGACAGCGGAAACATCGTCTTCCGCCGTGACCTTCGTGTGGATTATCTGGAACAAGACCCGCAGTATCCCGAAGAACTGACCGTTCTCGAAGCCTGTTTCCATCACGGCAACAGCACCGTCGAACTGATTAAAGAGTACGAACGATGTATGGAAACCGAAGGGCATCCGGGACTGGAAGACCTCTTGGCACGCATGGACCAGGAGAAAGCATGGGAATATGAGCAGAAAGCCAAGCAAATTCTGTCCCAACTGAAAATCCGTAACTTTGACCAGCGGGTGAAGCAGCTTTCCGGCGGACAGCTGAAACGTGTTGCCTTAGCCAACGCCTTGATCACCGAACCGGATTTGCTGATCCTCGATGAGCCTACCAACCATCTGGACCTGGACATGACCGAATGGTTGGAAGACTACCTGCGTCGCACCAACCTGAGCCTGCTGATGGTGACGCACGACCGTTATTTCCTCGACCGTGTCTGCTCGGAGATTATCGAAATTGACAATCAGCAGATTTATCAATATAAAGGTAACTACAGCTATTATCTGGAGAAACGTCAGGAACGCATCGAGGCTAAAAGCGTGGAAATAGAACGTGCCAACAATCTCTATCGTACGGAACTCGACTGGATGCGCCGGATGCCGCAGGCACGCGGACACAAAGCCCGATACCGTGAAGATGCCTTCTATGAACTGGAGAAGGTTGCCAAGCAACGTTTCAACAATGACAACGTAAAACTGGAAGTAAAGGCCTCTTATATCGGAAGCAAGATATTCGAAGCCGATCATCTGTTCAAGAGCTACGGAGACCTGAAGATTCTGGATGATTTTTCCTATATCTTTGCCCGTTACGAGAAGATGGGAATTGTAGGAAACAACGGAACGGGTAAATCTACTTTTATCAAAATATTGATGGGACAGGTCAAACCCGACAGCGGAACGGTGGATGTGGGCGAAACTGTCCGTTTCGGCTATTACTCGCAGGACGGTCTCCAGTTCGACGAACAAATGAAGGTGATTGATGTCGTGCAGGATATAGCCGAAGTGATCGAACTGGGGAATGGAAAGAGACTGACGGCTTCGCAATTCCTGCAGCATTTCCTGTTTACTCCCGAAACGCAGCATAGCTATGTCTATAAACTGAGTGGGGGAGAGCGCCGCCGCCTTTACCTGTGCACGGTGCTGATGCGCAATCCCAACTTCCTCGTGCTCGATGAGCCTACCAACGACCTGGACATCATCACTCTGAATGTGCTCGAGGAGTATCTGCAGAACTTCAAGGGCTGTGTCATAGTCGTTTCCCACGACCGCTACTTTATGGATAAGGTAGTAGACCATCTGATGGTATTCAACGGACAGGGAGATATCCGTGACTTCCCCGGAAACTATAGCGATTACCGTGACTGGAAAGAAGCCAAGGCACAGAAAGAAAAGGAAGCGGAAAAGCCGCAGGAAGAGAAGACCGCCCGTGTCCGTCTGAACGATAAGCGGAAAATGAGCTTCAAGGAAAAGCGTGAGTTCGAACAACTGGAAAAAGAAATAGCGGAACTGGAAGCGGAGAAGGCACAGATTGAAGAACTGCTTTGCAGCGGAACGCTTTCTGTAGACGAACTGACTGAAAAGTCGAAACGTCTGCCCGAAGTGAATGATCTGATTGACGAAAAGACCATGCGCTGGCTGGAACTGAGCGAGATAGAAGGCTGACATGAATCTGAACGGAAAGAAACTGTAATAACTGAAACAACCTGATAATAACCGAAATAACATAGACCGATATGACAAACCTGACCAATTACCATAGTCACTGCTTATATTGTGACGGACGAGCTAATATGGAAGATTTTATCCGTTTTGCCATTAGCGAAGGCTTTTCTTCTTATGGCATTTCTTCTCACGCTCCTCTGCCATTTTCTACAGCATGGACGATGGAGTGGGACCGGATGGATGATTACCTTTCCGAATTTTCTCGTCTGAAGGGGAAATATGCCGATAAAATAGAGCTTGCCATCGGACTCGAAATAGACTATCTGAATGAAGAGAGCCATCCCGCTATCCCTCGTTTTCAGGAATTGCCGCTCGATTATCGGATTGGTTCTGTGCATATGCTCTATTCTCCGCTGGGCAAAGTCGTGGATATCGATACCCCTGCCGATATATTCCGTCAATTGATAGATGCGCATTTTGAAGGTGATCTCGATTACGTTGTCCACCTTTATTATAAGAATCTGCTCCGTATGGTCGAGCTGGGAGGTTTTGATATCCTTGGTCATGCAGATAAGATGCACTATAATGCCTCTTGCTATCGTCCGGGATTATTGGACGAACCGTGGTATGATGCGTTGGTTCGCGATTATTTTGCAGAAATAGCCCGTCATGGATATATCGTTGAAATTAATACCAAGTCTTATCATGATTTGGGAACTTTCTATCCGAACGAACGCTATTTCCCTTTATTGAAAGAATTGGGTATTCGGGTACAGGTGAATAGTGATGCCCATTATCCGGAACGGATTAATAACAGTCGTGCCGAAGCATTGGCAGCCTTGAAGAAAGTTGGCTTTGACACAGTAGTGGAGTGGCACGGCGGACAGTGGAAAGATATGCCTCTGTTACAATAAAACAGAGCTTCTGTTTATAATAAATGCAGGCTCCGTCAACTGCTGACAGAGCCTGCATTTATCTATAACAGAGCCTCTGTTTCGATCCCCTATTCCGTCCTTTTGCAGGCATTCGATAACAGGAACTCATTCAAAGCTTCTTCATAATTCCCATGAATCATAATATGATGATTGCCTAGCGGGTTTTTTTTCAGGAAATAATCCGCCGAAGTATTCATGCGGATACGCACCTGCGTGCGGCACATATTGATATAATTCGTATTCTCGGTTAGAGTTCCGGTAGACAGGTAATACTCATCCAGACATTCGCCTCCGCATTTTACGATAGTCACGTCACCTGTCGGGAGCAGTCCTTGAATGGCGATACCTTTCTCAGTCTCAAAATGATTGCGGATGATATATCTTTCCGTCTGTTTGAGTCCTATAGTGCAATGTGCCAGTATTAATTCATTGGTTCTCGTATTGATGGTGGATGGATTTGCCATGAATCCTTCTTTTTCCTGTCAGCGCCTTAACTGCCAGAAGAGTGAAGATAGACTGGAGATCTCCCTCACAGCCTGCCATGATACCGTCATCATTCAGCAATGACAATGCCAGACAGCCGGTCGTATCAATTTGATCGATCAGTTTGAAGCAGCTTAATGTCAGCGCTTCCAGCTTCTCTTCTTCGCAAATTCTCTTGATGGCCCTGTATAATCGCATCGCTTTGATTAAATCCTCGGGAGTTCCCTCGCGGCAGGCAAGCGCCTGCGAAGCAACGGCGGCGCAGGACGCGCCTACCTGATCATCTGTGATTTGTTTAAAATGTTCATAAACCCTTTCCAGCGGAATATCTATATATTCGATTCCCCAACGGCGTTTTGCCAGAAGATAATCCACATTGCTGGCAACCAGCCACGAAGAAGGAGTACCGATGACTCCGATACGCTTGCCGAACAAAGAACGCTGCGCGCGGAAATTATTATATAGTATATGTACACGTTGAATAATAGACGGTAATTCTCCATGAAGAATTTCACTCTTCATTCCCCTTCCACGGAGCCATGTAGATATTTCCAATGCCGCAGCAAGTGAGTTCTGCATGCCATCGGCCAATAAAATGGCGGGGCGGGGAAGACGTTCGAAGTGCTGGATGACCAGTCTTTCCACACCTCCGGTAGCGATAAAAATGATTTTGAAATCATCACTGCCCAACTTATCCATATCTTGATAATCGATGAGTTTGACAGTGTAATATTTTTCAAGTTCACTCAGAATTGCTTCGTGCGAATTGCGCAGCGAGGCTTGTTTGTGAAGTATTGAAGCAAATGAGATAAGGTGTATGGTCATTATGATATTGTTTTAAGTTTTCCGTATTACAAATGTATAGCTTTCTTTTCATTTTTCCACTACGTTTTTACCCTTGATAAGGATTTTAAAGTTTTTATGTCTCTGTATTCAAATTATTGCGTACATTTGCAGTTCCAAATTAAAAAAGTAAATAGTAATTAGTAATTTGTAGTTAAAATTATGCCAACCATATCCATTCGCGGAAACGAGATGCCTGCATCTCCTATCAGAAAACTGGCTCCTTTGGCAGACGCTGCCAAGCAACGGGGAGTCCATGTGTTTCACCTGAACATCGGACAGCCTGACCTGCCCACTCCTCAGGCCGCGATTGACGCGATACGCAACATCGACCGTAAAGTGCTGGAATATAGCCCCAGTGCCGGAAACAGAAGCTATCGCGAGAAACTTGTGGGATATTATGCAAAGTTCAACATCAACCTGACGGCTGACGATATAATCATTACATCGGGAGGTTCGGAAGCGGTACTTTTTTTCCTTCCTTTCCTGCCTGAATCCGGGAGATGAAATCATTGTTCCGGAACCTGCATATGCCAACTACATGGCATTTGCCATCTCTGCCGGAGCAAAGATACGTACGATTGCAACGACGATTGAAGAAGGTTTCTCCCTGCCGAAAGTAGAGAAATTCGAAGAACTGATCAATGAACGTACCAAGGCTATCCTGATTTGTAATCCGAACAACCCGACCGGTTATCTGTATACACGTCGGGAAATGAATCAGATCCGTGACCTGGTGAAGAAGTACGACCTCTTCCTCTTCTCTGACGAAGTATATCGTGAATTTATTTATACCGGCTCTCCTTATATCTCTGCCTGTCATCTGGAAGGTATCGAGAATAATGTAGTGCTGATCGATTCAGTTTCCAAGCGTTATTCGGAGTGCGGAATCCGTATCGGTGCATTGATTACGAAGAACAAAGAGATACGTGACGCTGTTATGAAATTCTGTCAGGCTCGTCTGAGTCCTCCTTTGATCGGACAGATTGCCGCCGAGGCTTCTTTGGATGCTCCGGAGGAATATTCGCGTGAGACGTATGATGAATACGTAGAACGGCGTAAATGCTTGATTGATGGATTGAACCGTATTCCGGGCGTTTATTCTCCGATTCCGATGGGGGCTTTCTATACCGTAGCCAAACTCCCCGTAGACGACTCGGACAAGTTCTGTGCATGGTGTCTTTCTGACTTTGAATACGAAGGCCAGACCGTATTTATGGCACCGGCTTCCGGTTTCTATACTACTCCGGGCTCCGGCATCAATGAAGTGCGTATCGCCTACGTATTGAAGAAAGAAGATTTGACCCGTGCGCTTTTCATCCTGCAAAAGGCGTTGGAGGCGTATCCGGGAAGAACGGAATAGGTATTAAGTAATAAGTATTAAGTAATAGGTAATAACCGTAGACGCTGATTGGCGTATGATGTATTATAAGGTTGATAATTATATCATAAGGTGATGTCTTAATGCTTAATATAATACTTAATCCCTAATCCCTGATCTCTAAATAAGCTACGGCTATTACTTATTACCTAATACTTAATACCTATTAAAGAATTGTCATTATCTCTTTTTATAGCCCGTCGTATTTATCGCGAGAGCGATGGTGGAAAACAGGTTTCACGTCCTGCGGTCCTCATTGCTATGGCTGGTATTGCCATAGGGTTGGCTGTTATGATTATTGCGGTGGCGGTAGTCATAGGGTTTAAAAGTGAGGTAAGGAATAAAGTCATCGGGTTCGGGTCGCACATTCAGATAGCGAATCTGGATGCGGTCAATTCTTATGAGACTCATCCGATAGCGGTGGGGGACAGTATGATGACTGCTCTTTCCGGTTATGCCCAAGTAAGCCATGTGCAACGTTATTCTACCAAGCCGGGGATGATAAAAACGGATGATGCTTTTCAGGGAATGGTACTGAAAGGTGTCGGACCGGAGTTTGATCCGAGTTTTATGCAGGAGTATCTGGTGGAAGGGGAGATTCCTGCGTTCAGCGATTCGGCTTCGAGTAATCAGGTACTTATCTCCAAGGCGCTGGCTACCAAAATGAAGCTGAAGCTGGGAGATAAGATATATACCTATTATATTCAGGATAATATCCGTGCCCGGCGCTTGACGATTGCAGGCATTTATCAGACCAATTTCTCGGAGTATGATAATCTGTTTCTGCTGACTGACCTTTATTTGGTGAACCGTCTGAATGGCTGGGAACCGGAGCAGGTGAGCGGAGTGGAGCTGCAGGTGCGCGACTATGATAAACTGGAAGATATCACTTACGAGATAGCCGTTGATACGGATAGCCAGCGCGATAAGTTTGGAGGCGTGTATTATGTACGCAATATAGAGCGACTGAATCCCCAGATATTTGAATGGCTCAATCTGCTTGATCTGAATGTATGGGTAATCCTTTTCCTGATGATAGGAGTTGCCGGCTTTACCATGATTTCCGGTTTGCTGATTATTATCATAGAACGCACCAATATGATCGGAATACTGAAAGCGCTGGGAGCCGATAATTTTACGATTCGCAAGACTTTCCTTTGGTTTGCCGTCTTTCTCATCGGCAAGGGGATGCTTTTGGGGCAATGCGATTGGATTGGCGTTCTGTTTTATCCAGTCCCAATTCGGAATATTTAAGCTCGATCCGGAGAATTATTATGTTGATACGGTATCGGTTTCTTTCAATGTCTGGTTCTTCCTTTTGATCAATGCAGGTACGTTGCTGGCATCGGTTCTGATGCTGATCGGACCTTTCTTACTTGATAACGAAGATCAATCCTGCAAGCTCCATGCGGTACGAGTAATCTTCTCTTTTTCTTTTCTTTTTTTGCTGCAAAAATAATTTAGACCGTTGCGTGATGTAGAGTGAATAATATGTCTATATTTGCGCCCGATTTACTTAATATCCTCTTGTAGGTTTAATTTTTAACCATTATGAATAATGTGTTAATTCTGTTGGATAATCCGGATGACTGGAAGCCGTATTGTGAGACGAAAAGTATCCTGACTGTTTCCGACTATCTGAAGAACAAGCCGGTTGAAAAAGACCGGAAGTTAGTTATTAATCTTAGCAATGATTACAGCTATAACTCCGAAGGGTATTACTGTTCGTTGCTTGCCCAGACGAGAGGACAACGGGTGATTCCCGATGTTGACATCATCAACAAACTGGAGACGGGGACAGGAATCCGCATGGACCGAAGTCTGCAGGCGTTGTGTTATCAATGGATTCAGAAGAACGGGATCAAAAGTGATATCTGGTATCTGAATATCTATTTCGGGAAATGCCGTGAGAAAGGGCTGGAAAGAGTGGCCCGCTTCATTTTCGAGAACTATCCCTGCCCTTTGTTGAGAGTCGCTCTGAACACTCATCCCAAGAATCAGATTGAAAGTATTCAGTTCTTGCCTTTGAACCGGTTGGATGATGAGGAACAGGACTTCTTTGCCAATACGCTGGATAACTTTAATAAGAAAATATGGCGTGCGCCCTAAGTCGGCAAAAAGCTCCCAGATATAGCTTGGCGGTACTGATTGATCCGAAAGAGAAATTTCCGCCCAGCAACAAAGGCGCTTTGCATAAACTCTCCGAGGTGGCCAAGAAGATGAATATCCACGTCGAAATGATTACAGAGGATGATGCGATGCGTCTGTTGGAATTTGATGCGCTGTTTATCCGAACAACGACATCGCTGAATCATTATACATTCCATTTGTCACAGTTGGCCGCCCAGAATGGGATGGTCGTCATTGATGATCCGTTGTCTATCATTCGGTGTACCAATAAGGTTTATCTGAAAGAACTTTTTGAGAAAGAAAGGATTCCGGCACCGAAGTCTACGTTGATTTTTCAGTCCAATGAGAACTCGTTCGAGCAGATCAGTGAGCAGGTTGGTGCTCCTTTCATCCTGAAGATACCGGACGGTTCCTATTCCATTGGCATGAAAAAGGTGTCCAATGAAGAAGAACTGAAAACAAGTCTTGAACTTCTTTTCGAGAAGTCGGCTATCTTGTTGGCGCAGGCATTTACGCCTACGGAGTTTGACTGGCGTGTCGGTCTGCTGAACGGAGTACCTTTGTATGCCTGCAAGTATTATATGGCAAAAGGTCATTGGCAGATTTACTGCCATTATGATTCGGGCAGGAGCCGCTGCGGACTGGTGGATACGATTCCTATCTATCAGGTGCCGCGTGTGGTACTGGATACGGCGATAAAGGCTGCCAATCTCATCGGAAAAGGCTTGTATGGAGTGGGATTTGAAGATGGTCGATGATAAGGCTTACGTGATTGAAATCAACGATAATCCGAGTATCGACCATGAACTGGAAGATGCGATTATCGGTGACGAAATGTATTACCGTCTGTTGAATCACTTTGAGCAGGCGCTGGAAATGAAACATTATTAATGATGGAACCAACGATACACCTCCGTCAGGCAAAAGTGGGAGACATTCCTGCCATTCTGGAGATAGAGCAGGAATGTTTTCAGGAAGATAGTTTTTCGAGAGAACAGTTTGTTTATCTGATCTGCCGTTCAAAGGGCACCTTTTATGTGGTGGTGGAACAGGAGCGGATGATCGCCTATGTCTCATTATTGTTTCATGCGGGAACTCGTTATCTGCGAATATATTCGATAGCCGTCCATCCGGACTGCAGAGGAAGGAAGCTGGGACAGTTGCTCATGGAGCGGACGATTGAGACAGCTCTTGACTGTAGGGCGGTAAAGATTACGCTCGAAGTAAAAGAGTCGGAATACGCCTGCCATCAAGCTATATATGAAAAATGGCTTTATTCCCGTGGGAGTAAAGCCAAACTATTATCATGATGGTTCGGATGCGATCTATATGCAGCGGCCCATGTAATCAGCAGTTGCCTATCTTCTCATAAAGTCTCCTTTCCTGCGTAAGGAGCGGTAAAGTTTGAATTTGAGCGACTGGATGGGCTGGAGGATATCGAAAACCGGCAGGGAGAAATAATATTTCCTGTCTCCGCCCATTTCTTTGGCTGTCCGATTAATGATGATTGCCTGTACGGTATAGCGGAATAGCCAGATCAGTAATGCAATTCCGGCAGCCAGCCAATGGTTGTTGAGGATGCCGAATACAAGACCCGCGATGCAGGCAGCGTAAAACAGCAGACGGGAGAAAGTCTCGAATCCTAACAAATAGCGCTGTACACCGTGATAAAAGCGTGCGGTTGCCATATAGCTTATCTTTTCTTCTTTCCATTCTTTGTAGCTGTATACCGGTTGTATCCGCATAGTTGCATTGATATCCGTTTCTACGCGTGTGTTGGATGGGGTGGCTATCTGGTTGATGAATAAATCATCTTCCCCGCGTTGCAGGTTCAGATAAGTGGAATAGCCTTTTCTCTGGAAGAATAATTCTTTCCGGTAAGCCATATTGCGGCCGATGCCCATGTATGGCTTTCCTGCCAATGCAAAGCATAAATAACGCAGAGACTGGAATAACGTGTCAAAGGCTACCCGTTTGTGCAGCCATCCTTTGGTCCGGTCGTAACCGCTGTATCCCAGCACTACCTGAGTCTGTGAAGTGAAGTTACGTGCCATTAGTCTGAGCCAATCCTTGCTTGCAGGCATACAGTTTGTTTCTGTAAATACCAGCCAGTCGTGTTTGCTGGCCTTGATGCCCAATGTCAGGGCAAGTTTCTTATGACTGATGTAGCGTGCGCTGTCGGGAGTGAAGCTGTGATAGAGGTGAGGATATTTCTCTTCCATAAATCCCAGTACATCCTCTGTCTCATCCGTAGAAGCATCGTTGATAACAATCACTTCGAACTGCGGATAGTCTTGTTCGAGAATGGCAGGTAAGATTTTACGTAGGTTATCAGCTTCGTTGCGTGCACAAAGAATCACGGAAAGCGGAGGCATCTCTTGTGTGAAATGCACTGCTTCTTTGCGTACAGCCTTATTGTGGGCATGTATCCGATTGTACAAGCCGAAATAATAAATGAGCTGAATGATAAAAAGAATACCTGCCGCCGATAGAAAAGAATCAGTTCGACAGTATTGAATGTAAATGCTTCCATTGGATATAAGTGTCGTTTTTACGACTGCAAAAGTACGCATTTTTTTGGTAGCTCCGTCATCTCACAGGAAGGTTATTTCGTAAATCCAGATATTCTTTCTTGAACATGTCGACGAATAGAAAGAATAATGAAAGCAGCAACGGACCGAAGATGACTCCCATAAATCCGAACAACGGCAAACCGATAACGACTCTCGAATATCGTAATCAGCGGATGGGTATCCGCCATTTTCTTCTGCAGGATGAATCGGATCAGGTTATCCGACTGAGATATGACTATTCCACCGTATGCGGCGAGTCCGATAGCGTTGAACCAGTCTCCGGTTACGGCAAGATAGGCAGCTACGGGGAAACCATATCAAGGCAGTTCCCACCATTGGAATGATGGTGGCGAAGCAGGTCAGGAATCCCAATACCAGGACATTGGGTGCTCCGAAGATAAGATACCCTATCATGGCGACCCCTCCTTGAATAATGGCTAACAGAGGTATGCCGATGGCATTGGAACGTACAATCATATTGATTTCGTGAATTACTTCCTGTGTATTCGCTTCATTGAACGGGAGAATGTCATTCACATAAGCTTCCATCTTTTTTTTCCTCCTATCAGCATAAAGTATAGTACGAATACCATGACAAACAGATTGATGGCAAGGCTGCTGATGCTTTCCATTATTATTTGTCCGATGCGGGGTAGGATGGAGACAATGAATGACAAGGTATCTTTTCCCAGCACATCATAACCCGTTTTTTCTTTGATAAACTCTGCCACCTGCTGCATCGGGGCAATGAATGTTTGCGGGTCCAGATTGATGTCCTGAAGTTGGTTTACCAGTAGCCAGATTGTCAGTCCGAGCGGAACCAAAAATACCATAACCGTCTCTGCCGTAATCAGCAATGCGGCAACACTGCGTTTCAGTTTCCACTTTTCTGTCAGGTGCGTCATTTGTGTGCGTACCAAAATATAAATAGTGAGTGCTCCCAGCAATCCTCCCAAAAAAGGAGTGATCTGACGGAAGATGATGATTCCCATAAATAGTATGATGACGATGAGGGAATATTTCCAGTATTGTTCTTTGATGCTCATATTATGTATTTAGATATTCTGCTTTATAAACAAAAGAACAGTGGAAAAAGTTTGAATGTCCGGTATGAGGTTTACGTATGTTGTTTTTAAGGGAGCTCAATATGAAAAACCGTTTTTCCGGCTCTGCTTTCTTTGATAGCCAAATGCCCTTCGTGGCGGCGGATAATTTCTTTGCACAGGCTCAGTCCGATGCCTGTACCTTCTGATTTAGTCGTAAAAAAGGGGATGAATACTTTGTCCAGAATCTCGGGAGGAATACCGGGACCATTGTCGGTGATGTCTATGACTATATATTCGTCTTGTTCTGCTTGCAGGGAAAGCTCTCCATGCGGATGCCCCTCCAATGCCTGCATGGCGTTTTTCAACAGATTGAGAAACACTTGTGACAGTTGCTTTTCGTCTCCTTCGGTCATCATCGGTTCGGGGAGCACCGGAGTGTAAAGGAGATATTGTTTTCTTGAAAATTGGTTTGAAGCAGTTCCTCCAGATTGTGTAATAAGTCGGATAGGGAAAAGAGACGCTTTTCGGGCTGCGGAAGATAGGACAGATGCCGGAAAGATTCGGTAAATTCCATCAGCCGTTCGCTTTGCGCCTGAATAATGTGAAGCCCGCGGGATTCCTTTCTCGCTGATTTCCGGATAGGAAGCCAGTGTCTGAGACAGTGAGATAATGGGAGCGATCGTGTTCATGATCTCATGAGTCAGGACATGACTGAGTTTGCTCCATGATTCACTTTCGTTTTCGTTGAGCCGGTCGTCAATGTCTTGTATGGAAAGCAAGGTGATTGTTTCGTCTTGTAGTTTCATCTGACTTTGGGAGAGGCTGAGCCTTTTTCTGTTCTTCTCATTCTGCAGGATATTTTCCAGTTGGGAATATAGAGTCAGTGATTCGATGTTTAGTAAGGTCAACGCTGTGTTGTTGACGAAGATTATTTTCTTGGAGTTGTTCCAGGCTATGATTCCGTTGGGTACTTTCTCCAGCAGAGACCGGTAGAAATGTTCCTGTTTCTGGTAGTCCATTTTGGTTTGTGCCAATAGGGCGTTGATCCGGTTCAGTGAACGGTTCAGCTGTTGTTGCTCTTCGTTTATTCCTTGCTCGGGGTAGCTGAATGTATTATCTCTGTCCTCGATGGCATCAAAGAAAAGCCGGAGTTTCCGGTTGATGTTATTGAGATAAGTGACTATTCCGCCGATTTGAAACAAGGAGCAGATGATTAGTAACGTACCGATGATGATGCCACGTTGGGAGATGATGAGCCACAGCCCTGTTCCCGAAGTTGCGAGGATGAGCAGGATACGAAGCAATATGGTCCAATAGATATGTCGGCTGAATATCATCTTGTTCAGGGTTTGAATCGTTTCAGTTTATTATAGAGAGTTTGTCGGCTGATGCCTAATTGTTCGGCGGCGGCTGTCAGATTTCCATTGTTTTGGAGGATTGCTGTTTCGATGGCTTGCCGTTCTACTTCCTCCAGGTTGGGGACGACGCTTGCCGTCTGAGGTTTCCAGCTTTGCTTTACCAGAATATCTTTGGGGCGTATCACGTTGCCTTCGCATAAGATCACCGCTTTTTCGATGGCGTGTTGCAGTTCGCGGATATTGCCCGGCCAGTGATAGGAGCGTAGTTTCTCAATCGTTTGCTCGTGCATCCGTATGTCCGGACGTTGATATTTGGAAGTAAAACGACGGAGGAAAGTATCTATGAATAATAGGATATCGTCTACCCCGTTCCCTTAAAGGAGGGATTTCCAGATGAATGGTGTTGATACGGTAGAACAAATCTTCCCGGAACAGTCCTTGCTTTACCATTTCCGGAATATCTTTATTGGTAGCAGAGATCAGCCGGATATCAACGGGAATCACTTTGTTACTTCCGATTCGGGTGACATTCCGGTTCTGTAGTACAGTCAATAGTTTGGCTTGCAGTGCAATGGAAAGGTTTCCGATTTCGTCCATAAAGAGGGAACTGCCGTTGGCCGCTTCGAATTTTCCCGGGCGACTTTCGTATGCGTCGGTAAACGCTCCGCGTTCGTGTCCGAACAGTTCGCTTTCGAAGAGTGATTCACTGATAGCGCCCATATCAATGCCAAGCATTTGACGGGAATTTCGGGGAGATAAACGATGTATCTCTTTGGCTAACATCTCTTTTTTCCTGTTCCGTTCTCTCCGGTGATCAGGATGTTGGCGTCGGTTTTGGCTACTTTCGTGACCACTTTAATCAACTGGAGCATTGCGGGAGAGTGGCCGATTAACATTTCCGGTTTGCTCGGTTTCTCGGTATCCCCCCTGTTTGCCGGTTGTCTTTGAAGCGCTTTTGGCTTTGCTGTTGTTACTTTTATAAGCCTCCTTTATCTTCCGAATCAGAATCTGATTATCCCAAGGTTTGAGTAAAAAATCAGTAGCCCCGTTTTTTAGTGCTTTTACCGCCAATTCAACGTCTCCGTAAGCAGTCAACATAACCACCGGTAAAGATGGGCGGATTTCGTGGATTTGTTTTAACCAGTACAGTCCTTCATTGCCATTGTTTATGCCGGCAGAGAAATTCATGTCAAGGATAACGACGTCGATAGAGGTGGTAGTCAGTAACGTGGTGATTTGATTGGGATTGGCGGCGGTGCGAACTGTACCGAACTCATTTTCGAGCAGTAACTCCAGTGAAGCTAACACGCTTTTATTATCATCTACTATTAAAATAGTTCCGTTTTCCATATCTAAGATTGGGGGTATCTATCAGGTTGAACCATGCTTTAAGTTTGGGGGTAAAGATATTCGTTTTTGCTTTCCTCTGCAAGCGAGTGTCCAATAATTAGACGTTTTTCGGGCATATTTACTGCAAGGCTTACTTAAATGCCCGAAAATTGCTCCCGAAGAATATGAAATAATGGATAACGTCCAAAAGTTGGACGTTGCGGTGTGTAATAATTGGACGGATGCAATGCAAACGTATTGGTCATTTGACTAATAATCAATTACTTAAAAATTGTGGCATCCTATTTGCCTTCTAATCATCGTAACACACAATCGCATATATTATAAAGAATGAAAAACCTTTTCTTTTTGTCCTTATTCTTATTACCGCATTTTGTGCAGGCCCAGTCCGGCATGACTTTGGATGAGTGCATTCGTCTGGCATGGAAGCAGAATCCTTCTGTGCGGAACAGTGTGATAGATATAAAGGAGGCACGGGCAGATTATATGGCTGCTGTCGGTGCTTTTCTTCCCCGTGCAGCGGTTAATGCAGAAACAGGGAAAACGCTTTGGGCGTTCTATCGATCCGGATACGAACGGATATACCAACGAAACTTTTGAAGAAGGGACTGTGGGGCTTGATATGACTCTTTCTCTTTTTGAGGGCTTTTCACGCATTCATCAGGTACGCTTCCGGAAGATGAATAAGGAGCGTAGCGAATGGGCATTGAAAAATAAGCAGAATGAACTGGCATATCAAGTGACGGATGCTTATTATAAACTGATTCTGGAGAGAAAACTGCTGAATCTTGCTTTAGAACAAAGCCGGTTGAGTGAGCGGTATCTGAAACAAACCGAAGCCTTTGTTGAGTTGGGATTGAAATCCGCTTCCGATTTGCAGGAAGTCAAGGCCCGCAGAGAAGGGGATATCTATCGTTATAAATCTCGTGAGAATACTTGCCGGTTGGCCTTATTGCATCTGGAACAGCTAATGAATTTCCAACCCGGTGATACACTCGTTATTCAGGATACTATTGTGGAAGCGAATCAGTTGCCCTTGCTTTCTGTTCCGTCTACGGAAACACTTTATACCCAATCACTGGAAATACTTCCCGTCATGCGTATGATTGATTTGAAACGAAAGGCTGCCCGTAAAGAGTATGCGATGGCTGGCGGAACTTTTTCTCCTTCTGTCTTATGCCCGCTTTTACGGTTGGTTCCAATTTTTACAACACTGCATTTTTCCGCCAGGCAATTGCGGGATAATATAGAAAATATATCGGTATCGGTATTCTTTCCCTTTGTTGAGCGGTTTTTGAACGTTTTACGAATCAAAGGAAGTTGAAAATTGAACTTGTATCGCTTGAAGAATGAAGAAGAACTGGAAAAGCAGCAGCTATATACCGATATAGAGCAAACACTTCTTCCTACGTGCCGGCTATACGGAACATCAGCAGGTATTGCAGCAATTGAGCGCGGA
>VOFJ01000179.1_pt1 | contig 44792 bp, 64 predicted proteins | sample 5384081 | NCBI WGS metagenome assembly VOFJ01 (sample SAMN12384729, study PRJNA508395) | human gut metagenome | isolation source: healthy gut I | host: Homo sapiens
CCCTTCCGTGCCGGAGTTAACGCAATAAGCAATCCACCTGGGGAGTACGGCCGCAAGGTTGAAACTCAAAGGAATTGACGGGGGCCCGCACAAGCAGTGGATTATGTGGTTTAATTCGACGCAACGCGAAGAACCTTACCAGGTCTTGACATCCAACGAATCCTTAAGAGATTAGGGAGTGCCTTTCGGGGAACGTTGAGACAGGTGGTGCATGGTTGTCGTCAGCTCGTGTCGTGAGATGTTGGGTTAAGTCCCGCAACGAGCGCAACCCCTGCCATTAGTTGCTACGCAAGAGCACTCTAATGGGACCGCTACCGACAAGGTGGAGGAAGGTGGGGACGACGTCAAATCATCATGCCCCTTATGACCTGGGCTACACACGTAATACAATGGCCGTTAACAAAGGGAAGCAAAACCGCGAGGTGGAGCAAAACCCTAAAAACGGTCCCAGTTCGGATCGCAGGCTGCAACCCGCCTGCGTGAAGTTGGAATTGCTAGTAATCGCGGATCAGCATGCCGCGGTGAATACGTTCCCGGGCCTTGTACACACCGCCCGTCACACCATGGGAGTTTGTAACACCCGAAGTCAGTAGTCTAACCGCAAGGGGGACGCTGCCGAAGGTGGGATAAGCGACTGGGGTGAAGTCGTAACAAGGTAGCCGTATCGGAAGGTGCGGCTGGATCACCTCCTTTCTATGGAGACCAGAAGAGATGAAACATTCTCTACTAACATCCAAGGTCAGGCTCAGAGGAAACTTGAATGGATCGTTGTTTAATTTTGAAGGCCCGGGGGGGACTTCAAACAAGGGGAGCATAGCTCTTCTTTTTGGTTGGAGAAGGGTGAGCAAGCTTCTGAAATACGGGGGTGTAGCTCAGCTGGGAGAGCACCTGCTTTGCAAGCAGGGGGTCATCGGTTCGAACCCGTTCATCTCCACCAAGGGCCGGACAAAGGCCGACGGCCGAACGTTCTGGCAAACATGGGCTCATAGCTCAGGTGGTTAGAGCGCACGCCTGATAAGCGTGAGGTCGGTGGTTCGAATCCACTTGAGCCCACCAAGCTGCGAAAGCAGCGAGGGCGAAACGGCGAGAAACACATAAGCCATAAGGCAGAGTGTGACTCGGAGTAGAGCCCGGAATTGCACCTTGAAAACTGAACAAAGATAGAGAAGGCAAAATGGTAATTAAAGGGTAACCATGTGAGAGATCATATGGACTACAAAAAGATTATCGTCGAGAAACAACCCAAAGAACCAAGAGAATCGCACGCAAAGGCGAAAGCTAAAGCGTGATAATGGTCAAGCTACAAAGAGCGCAAGGGGAATGCCTTGGCACCAGGAGCCGACGAAGGACGCAGCAATCTGCGAAAAGCCACGGGGAGCCGAAAGCAGGCATCGATCCGTGGATGTCCGAATGGGGAAACCCGGCTGAGTGAAGCTCAGTCAGCGTACACTGAATCCATAGGTGTGCGTGGGGAACCGCCCTGAACTGAAACATCTAAGTAGGGCGAGGAAAAGAAATCAACCGAGATTCCGCAAGTAGTGGCGAGCGAACGCGGAAGAGGCCAAACCGGCTGTAGAAATATGGCCGGGGTAAGGACAGCAAAATGTATGTTGGACCCTAGCAGAAGGGCATGGGACGGCCCACCACAGAGAGTGATAGTCTCGTATGCGAAAGGGAAAAACAGCAGGCTGTATCCAGAGTACCACTGGACACGTGAAACCCGGTGGGAATATGGGGGACCACCCTCCAAGCCTAAATACTCCCTGGTGACCGATAGTGAAGAGTACTGTGAAGGAAAGGTGAAAAAAAGAACCCCGGGAGGGGAGTGAAAAGAACCTGAAACCTTGTGCTTACAAGCACACAGAGCACGTCAAGGGGTGATCGGGTACCTTTTGTAGAATGGTCCGGCGAGTGAATGTAACGAGCAAGGTTAAGCACTTTAGGTGTGGAGCCGAAGCGAAAGCAAGTCTGAAAAGGGCGAGAAGTTCGTTGTATTCGACCCGAAACCGGGTGACCTAGCCATGTCCAGGCTGAAGTGAAGGTAAAAACTTCATGGAGGGCCGAACCCAACTCCCGTTGAAATGGTAGTGGATGAGGTGTGGCTAGCGGAGAAATTCCAATCGAACTCGGAGATAGCTGGTTCTCTCCGAAATAGCTTTAGGGCTAGCCTCGACTGTAGATTACCGGAGGTAAAGCACTGAATGGGCTAGGGGCCGAAAGGTTACTGAACCCTATCAAACTCAGAATGCCGGACAATGATGAACGGGAGTCAGACGATGTGAGATAAGTTTCATCGTCAAAAGGGAAACAGCCCAGACCCACAGCTAAGGTCCCAAAATACACTTAAGTGGAAAAGGATGTGGGGTTGCGAAAACAACCAGGATGTTGGCTTAGAAGCAGCCACTCATTTAAAGAGTGCGTAATAGCTCACTGGTCGAGTGGTTCTGCGCCGAAAATGTAACGGGGCTAAAGTGTACAACCGAAGCTTGGGATAGCATTAAATGCATGGTAGGAGAGCGTTGTGTATAGGGGTGAAGTCAGAGCGGAAGCGCCGGTGGACTGCACACAAGTGAGAATGCCGGAATGAGTAGCGCGAATTATGTGAGAATCATAATGGCCGAAAGCCTAAGGTTTCTGGAGGAAGGTTCGTCCGCTCCAGGTTAGCCGGGAGCTAAGGTGAGGCCGAAAGGCGTAGCCGATGCACATACGGTGGAGATTCCGTAGCCTCTCAAAATTTAAGCAAAGGGACACTTTCAAAGGGCATGACCCGGGCGTTGGTAGCCCCGGTTGCAAGGGACCGAAATTAGAGTAGGGAAGCATGCGTGGACGGAGGCGAGAAAAAGCCTTGTGGATAGAGAGAGGTGCCCGTACCGCAAACCGACACAGGTAGATGGGAAGAGAATTCTAAGGCCAACGGGAGAAGGGTAGTTAAGGAACTCGGCAAATTGACCCCGTAACTTCGGGAGAAGGGGTGCTCTGGAGAGGGAGCCGCAGAGAATAGGTCCAGGCAACTGTTTAGCAAAAACACAGCTCTCTGCCAAATCGAAAGATGACGTATAGGGGCTGACACCTGCCCAGTGCTGGAAGGTTAAGAGGAGACGTGCAAGCGTCGAATTGAAGCCCCAGTGAACGGCGGCCGTAACTATAACGGTCCTAAGGTAGCGAAATTCCTTGTCGGGTAAGTTCCGACCCGCACGAATGGTGTAACGATCTGGGCACTGTCTCAATTACCCGCCCGGCGAAATTGTAGTACCGGTGAAGATGCCGGTTACCCGCGACAAGACGGAAAGACCCCATGGAGCTTTACTGCAGCTTAATATTGGGTTACGATACTTTATGTACAGGATAGGCGGGAGACTGGGAACCGATGGCGCCAGCTGTCGGGGAGTCACCCTTGGGATACCGCCCTTAAGGTACTGGAATTCTAACCTGCGGCCGTGAAACTGGCCGGGGGACATTGTTAGGCGGGCAGTTTGACTGGGGCGGTCGCCTCCAAAAGCGTAACGGAGGCGCTCAAAGGTTCGCTCAGCACGGACGGAAACCGTGCCTCTGAGTGTAAACGCATAAGCGAGCCTAACTGCGAGGCTGACGGGCCGAGCAGTAACGAAAGTTGGAGTTAGTGATCCGGCGGTATGAGAGTGGAATTGCCGTCGCTCAACGGATAAAAGCTACCCTGGGGATAACAGGCTGATCTCCCCCAAGAGTCCACATCGACGGGGAGGTTTGGCACCTCGATGTCGGCTCATCACATCCTGGGGCTGAATTCGGTCCCAAGGGTTCGGCTGTTCGCCGATTAAAGTGGTACGCGAGCTGGGTTCAGAACGTCGTGAGACAGTTCGGTCCCTATCTGTCGTGGGCGCAGGATATTTGAGAAGAGCTGTCCTCAGTACGAGAGGACCGGGATGGACGCACCAATGGTGTACCAGTTGTCACGCCAGTGGCACAGCTGGGTAGCTAAGTGCGGAAAGGATAAACGCTGAAGGCATCTAAGCGTGAAGCCACCTCCAAGATAAGATATCCCACAGCGTAAGCTGGTAAGACCCCTCAAGGACTATGAGGTTGATAGGCTGCATGTGTAAGTGTTGTGAGACATTGAGCTTGGCAGTACTAATAGGTCGAGGGCTTGACCACAAATTTCTTTGGTCAGCTGTGTAGTATATACTTTAACCCGATTGGTCATTCCAATATGAATTTAACTAATCTTTCTTCTTAATCTTCTTTCCTTTATTCAGTTTTCAGGGTGTTTGAAAGAACACAGAGATGCACCATTAGCTCAGTTGGTAGAGCACCTGACTCTTAATCAGGGTGTCCACGGTTCGAGCCCGTGATGGTGTACCAAGAGAAGTTGCAGGGGCTAATGAGAGCAAAGACCATTAGCCTTTGTGACGAAAGACAAGGCTCGTTGGTCAAGCGGCTAAGACTCCGGCCTCTCACGCCGGCAACGCGGGTTCGATTCCCGCACGAGTCACCAAAAGGTGAAAAAAGCTGAAATGCTTTTTAAATACAAAAGAATAGTTGGTGTTGATGACGCTGAGGGTCCACCTGTTCCCATACCGAACACAGAAGTTAAGCTCACCGTTGCCGAAAATACTTGGCTGGTGACGGCCCGGGAAGATAGGGGAGATGCCAACACAAAGCATACACCCAAACGGGTGTTTTGCTCTATATTCCTCCATAGCTCAGTCGGTAGTGCGAGTGTACAGAAATGTACCGGAAACTATTACTTAGCCTGAGGAGCAACTAAATATGTTGTTTAAATCCACTACCGGGGATTTAACTAACAAAAAAAAAGATTGCTTTTATGCAATCTGAACAAAAATCTTTGGCAATATCCAAAGAAAAATTGTATATTCCTCCATAGCTCAGTCGGTAGAGCGCATGACTGTTAATCATGATGTCACTGGTTCGAGCCCAGTTGGGGGAGCCAAAAGAGGCTCATAGTTTTTCTATGAGCCTCAATTACTTATATACAAATTTCCGGTAGAAGTGATAATTGTTTTATCGGAAAGGAAAAGATATGGAGTTCGAAAATATGACAGACAAACAATTTGATGTTCTTATGAACTCAATTATCCAAATAGTGAAGGATTCTGAAACTAAAGATGAAGCTGTTGAAAAGCTACAAAATTTAGTTAAAGGTAAAGAAAACTGATTACTTTCGCTAATCTGCTTAATTTAATATTATCAAATATATGAGTCAATCATTATATTTCTTATTTTAGAGATATAGTAATTGGCTCTTTTTTTTATTTGGCAATCGTTTTAATTTTTTGATTAGAACGGTTGCCTTTTTTATTTACAAAAAATTGAAAGGAATGATTGATATGTATTTTACCGACACTCCTGAACTCAGGAAGTTTGAAAGAGAAATGCAACAGAAACCTAATTTTGACAGGTGCAATGACAATTGCGATGAAAACGATGAAGCACATTTCTCTGACAACAAAAAAAACTTAAAACAGACAGAAAGAAGAAAAAGACGGCGGTTGATTTTATGAGAACAAAAATCAGAAGTCCAACAAAACAATTATTTAGTAGTAAAATATTGGAGGTGTTAAACTTGAACGAATACGAAAGACAGCGCAGAATATCTGAAAGCACAAAGAAATTGTATCCGCCGGGTACAAGAATTGAGCTTATCTCTATGAATGACCCTTATGCACCTGTGACCTCAGGCACAAGAGGAACGGTTAAATTTGTTGATTCGTTGGGTACGATATTTCCTGAGTGGGACAATGGTCGAACACTCGGTGTAGTTCCCGGTGAGGACTCATTCAGAAAGCTTACGCAGCAAGAAATCGAAGCAGAAAATCAATCCGAATCAGAAGTAGAAGATGAAGTTCCTAATGAGAACAACGGAATTAAAATAGGAATGTGAGGTGTGGCTTAATCTTTAAATCTTCGGCGAGCTGAAGATTTATGACCATCAAATATTTTGATATGTTTGCAGGTATCGGCGGTTTCCTGTTCGGGGCTTGAAGCCATAGGCGGTTTTGAGTGCGTCGGATACTGCGAAATCGACAAGTATGCAAAGCAGGCATATGAAGCAATGTACGATACAGGAGGTGAACTTTACTTTGATGACGCAAGAAAAATTATACCCGAACAGTTACCCGATTTCGACCTTCTTGTTGGAGGGTTTCCCTGTCAGTCCTTCTCAATCGCCGGAGCAAGAAAAGGATTTGACGATACAAGAGGAACGCTGTTTTTCGAGATTGCTCGAATTTCTGCCGTTAAAAACCTAAGTGTCTCTTCCTCGAAAATGTTCCCGGTCTGCTTAACCATGACTCAGGCAAAACATTTGAAACAATCCTCCGTACATTGGATGGTTTGGGGTATGATGTGTGCTGGCAGATACTTAACAGCAAAAATTTCGGAGTTCCCCAGTCACGAAATCGAGTGTTCATTATCGGCTATCTTAGAGGACAATGTGCCGGAGAAGTATTATCTTTCACGCAAGCAAGCGGAAAAGCTCTTATACAAAGAAAACCCAACGCAAGGTGAACGAATCTACTCGTCAAAAGGACTAAGCTGTACGCTTACAAGCGGTTCGGGCGGATTCGGCGGTCATTCGGGACTTTATCTCATTGAAAATACCGAAAATTTTGGTCTGCCGATAAAATCTAAAACTAAAGACGGTTATCAGATCGCATATCCCGGCGACAGCATTGATACTGCCTTTTCAGGACAAAATTCAAGGCGTGGCAGAGTAGGAAGTCAGATAGCGCATACTCTGACAACTTCCGCAACTCAGGCATATTATTTCATCGACCTGAACCCCGAACCCAAGCTGACAGAAATTGCAAGGTGCATAACTGCAAGGCAGGATTCGGGAATCAGTAACCGCAAGGCTGAACATTCGGGTGTTTTCGTAGAAAGCACAGATTTTACAGATGATGAAAAATTCGCAGTAGCCTTTGTTGAGCCAAACGGAGAAGTCCATATCGGAAAAATCAGAAAGCTTACCTCCGAGAGAATGCTGGAGATTACAAGGCTTTACGGACGAACAGTTCGATAAAGCAAGAGCCACAGGACTATCCGACAGCAGACTTTACAAGATGGCTGGAAATGCAGTTACAGTAAATGTGATTTCAGCAATCGGTGAAATCATTAAAAAGGTAGAAAGTAAAAATTAAACAACAACAACAAATATCAATCGTTCCGAACGACTGATATTTGTTTTCATATATACAGCCGTTGGTTGAATTAAAGACTTAATCAACGGCTTTTTGTCGTTTCAGGGGCGATTGATGTTTCGAGAGGAGTGAAAGGTAATAAAAACCCCTGTGAGTTGGATGGGTAACAAAACATCCATCCTTCATATTTTGTACGCCCTGTTTCCTCTGAATTACGAAAGGTATATTGAACCGTTCGGAGGTTCGGGAGCTGTACTGTTAGGCAAGAAAAAGCCTGATAAATTCGAGGTTTACAACGATTTCAATCACAATCTTGTAAACCTTTTTCGCTGTATGCGTGACAGACCTATGGCATTCATAAAAGAGCTCGGCTTTTATCCGCTTAATTCAAGGGATGATTTCAATGCAATAAAGCACTTTTTTAAACAGGAGAAGTTTGAAGATAAGTACCTTGATGAGGGATTGGAACTGACAAAGATTATACTGCCTGATTTGAAAGCAGAAGAAATCATAGAGCTATATGTCAGAATGAAACAGGACTACGATTTGCGCAGAGCCGTAATGTTTCTTAAACTTTTACGATACAGTTATTCAAGTGGCGGAAAATCATTTGCCTGTCAGCCATTTTCAGTAGTGAGCCTTTTTCAACTGATAGAGCAAGTCGGAAAACGGCTTGAAAATACTGTGATTGAAAATCAGGATTTTGAGGTTTTAATCAAGCATTATGACCGAGAAAATGCCTTTTTCTACTGCGATCCGCCTTACTATTCAAGCGAGTATGTTTATCAGTGCGGATTCACTTGGGAAGACCATCTGAGGCTGAAAAACACACTTGCAAATTCAAAGGGCAAATGGCTTGTATCATATAACGATTGTAAGGAAATCCGTAATTTGTATGACGGTTACTCATTCTTTGATTTCACAAGGTTACACAATATGAAACAGCGAATCAATGCAGGCGAGCAATTCCCCGAACTGCTTATCAGCAACTACGATATGTATGAACGGCAGAGAAACAAGCCGTTGCAGTTAAGCCTGCTTGACTTGACAACCGAACAGCAAATTGATTTAGAACAAATTTTGAAGGAGTGTATTATTAACAATGGAAAATAGAATTTATGTAAGCATACCGCTTGACGCACTTATTGTATCAGGAATCACATCCGACTGTGCTGTGCAGATTTCAGCTATGGACGGAGCAATTCTGATTGAGAGGTGCAATGATGAGTGTAATTGCGGTGACTGCCTTTGCGATGAATACAAAGCAGAGTCGGCAGAAAGCGAGGACGAGTAATGCTCAGGTTGTTCAGAGTTCTCGGAAAAAGAGGAAGAATTACAATCCCTTTTGAAATCCGTCAGCGAATCGGATTCAAATACAACGATGTTTTATCATTCATCCAACAGGATGGCGGCTCGGTTGTTGTCAGGAGAGAAAAAATCTGCGACAACTGTAATGAATTTGCAGAAGAATTCGAGGAAAATTTCACCCTTGAAGATTTCATTGACAGCCTGTCCGAGGAAGAACAGAGAGATGCACTTGTTCATCTTTCTTTGAAATGGGTGGAAAAACAGAATGTTAGTTTACCGTTTGCGTCTGCCAAAAAAAGAAGTGATTATCAGTTGGTATTCAAAAAATCTCTGGACATTTGAAATTCTTTGGATATACTTATTGCTTGAAAGGACGGCGATAGTATGAAAAAGAAAATCGCAATAATGATAAGCATAATACTAATGGCAAGAACATTCACAGCCTGTACTGCAGAAGAAACAATGGATAACAGTTCTTTATCACCCACGGTTTCAACTTCCGTGGGTGTTTCTATGCATCTGGGGAAAGTTCTGAAATGGCAACAACCGAAACAACAACCACCGCCGAAAAAACCACCGTTCAAAAAAGAAACAGAGCCTTCGGGACAGAATACAAAAACCGAAGAAAAAGCCGACAGTGGGCAAAAATCGGCAGTTGTTTCGGCAACGGATCCGATTCAGAAAACATAATCCGAGGTCCAGAACAACAGCAAGAATACAGTGAATAGTAATCCGTCTGAATCAGAATCGACTGCTAAAAAAGAAACTGAAAATTCTACTCAAAAGCCTACAGAAAAGTCAACGCAAAAACCGACGCAACCGCCTACCAAAGCAAAAACGGTTGATGTTCAGTATGCGGTGAGTGCCTGCATAGCCTACGGTCAGCAGCTTGGAATGAAATACGATTCCTCACTGAACACAGGCAACGCAAGCTGGTTCTCGCCCACAAACGCATCATATTATGATGATACGCAAAGCCTGACAGCAGATTGCTATGGCGATGTTGAGTATGTAGCCTACTACTTCCAAAGCAGTGGCATAGCTCCGAGAGACTTATCATTCAATGTAATTGCAGAAAACAACAAAAAATATATGTAGTCTACTGTTGAGCATACGATTAAGCAAGGCACTCACTTCATTGTGGGTGCTTATTTTTTATGAAAGGAAGATGACAATGAAAATCAATAGTATAACACTCTCAGACCTCCGCCGTATGAACGGTAAGGAAGGACTCATCTTGCAGGGCTGTGGAGGTGAAATTAAAGAATGGATGGACGGCATCAATAAAATGCTTACGGACAAAGGAATACTTCTTGACAATACAAAGTTTGAGAATGCTTCTGTGTTTCAAAATGACGGCGTTACCTGTATTCTTTATCCATTTGAAGAAGTGCAGCTTGATATCGGAAAGCTTGCAATGTGGAGATTACAGTCATACACAGCATTTGCCGGAACTTGGCTTTCCGACTATGTGGAAAACAAGCTCGGTGGATTTATTACCGATGAGCAAAAGCAAAGCAGAAAAAGTCAAACCTGACTGTGCGTTGATAGGTCAGGATGGCAATATATTCAATCTGTTAGGAATTGCAAGTCACACTCTCAAACAAAACGGTATGGCTGACGAGGCAAAAAGAAATGTGCAGTCGTGTTACGAGTTCGGAAAGTTACTGCGAAGCGCTGAACATTATCGGCGAATATGTAAATATTACGGATGGCAGTGAGCAGTCCGATGATATAGATGAAGATTTCAATGAAGGGCAGGCGATGAAATTATGATTGTATTTAAACAGAATAAGACGTCAATCGGGGCAAGGGTAAAATCTTGCCCCATATTTTTTATGAAAGGATTTTTAAAATGACTAAGTTAATCAGAAATAAGAAATTCACAAGAATAACTGCACTTTTACTCGTGGTTGCCGTAATATTCGGAACAATGTTCTCGCTCCCTGTAAGTGCAGCAAGCGGTGATAAAGTTACAATTACCTTTGACTACTGTTATGACAGTACAGGAAACACAATCAAATTTCAGCAGACAACAGTCAGCAACGGCTACACGGTCGGAACTCCCGGAGAAGAGTTGTGCAAGATTTTTGCAGATGGCAAAGAAGCCTACTGCATTGAACCCGGTCATACACTCTACTCAGGCAATACGCTGACCGAGGACGGCTCTACCGTCTGGAAGAATTTAGGCTCTGCGAAGCAGAAAGCAATCAACCTTGCTCTGCTTTACGGCAAACCCGGTTCAGGGAAATTCTTAAGCGGAACAGAGGATCAGAAATGGGTAGCAACACAGCTGATTGTATGGGAGTTTGTTTCAGGTTGTCGTTCTACAAGCGAAGGCTATAAATGCACAAATACAAAGTTGATTGACGGTATCTGTGCAGGCGGAGCAAATCCCGGAGTTAAGTCAGTTTACAATGCTATCTCAAAAAGCCTTGCCAATTACTCAATTGTTCCAAGCTTTGCATCTGCAATCGCCTCAAAGGCTGAAACCTATGAGATGAAATACTCTGACGGAAAGTACACTTTAACTCTTACTGACAGCAATAGTATTCTTTCGGATTTCAGCTTCAAGACAACAGGCGGTGTGAGTGCAACGGTATCAGGCAACAAGCTGACGCTCACCTCCTCAAATCCCGTGAACGATGCAGTAACATTTAACTTTGCAAAGTCAATGCCGAGCGTTAGCGGTACTACTCTTGTTCCATATGGTGACGCAAGCCTTCAAGATGTAATCACAGGAGTTGAAAATGACGCTGACCCGATAAGAGCATATTTCAAGGTCAAGACAAGCTCGGGCAATCTTAAGCTTGTCAAAACCTCCGAGGACGGCAATGTTGCAAATATTGAGTTTACTGTCAACGGCGATGGTTACAGCAAAACTGCAAAAACCAATTCAAAAGGCGAATTTGAATTAACCGACCTTGTTCCCGGCAATTACACAGTTACAGAAGTTACCGACAGTAAGTACGAAACGCAGAAATCGCAGACCGTTAAGGTGGAAAAGTGGAAAGACTGCAACCGTTACTTTTGAGAATATCCTCAAGAAAGGCAGTCTTGAAGTTGTAAAAACAAGTGAGGATAATTTCAACGAGGGAGTTAAATTCCACCTTTACGGAACTTCACTCAGCGGTGCAAGCGTTGATTTGTATGCAACAACAAATGCTGACGGCATTGCAAAATTTGAAAATGTCCTTGTAAGCGGCGACAAGCCATATACGCTTGAAGAAGTCAATACTGCCGACAGATATGTTGTTCCGAAAACACAGACTGCACCGATTGAGTGGAACAAGGTAACGCAGAGAAATTTTGAAAATATTTTGAAAAAAAGTGGAATCTTACCGTTACAAAGACAGACGCTGAAACAAAGTCTGCACAGGGTGATGCAACACTCGCAGGAGCAGTTTACGGCATCTACAACGATGGTAAGCTCATAGATAAATATACCACAGACAAGAACGGCAGTTTTACAACATCCTATTATTTATGCGGTGACAACTGGACTCTGAAAGAAATTGAGCCGAGTGAGGGTTATCTGCTTGACGAGACCGAATATCATATCGGTGTAGAAGCAAAGAAATACACCATTGAAAATAACAGCATTTCAATGAGTGTAACCGAGGATATTTTAAAGGGCAAAATCTCAATAATTAAGCACACCGATGACGGCAGTACAAAAATTGAAACTCCCGAAGTTGGTGCAAAATTTCAGGTGTATCTGAAATCATCGGGAAGCTATACAAAAGCAAAAAGAACCCGAAAGAGATACGCTTATTTGTGACGAGTACGGCTTTGCGGAAACAAAGGATTTGCCTTACGGCACATACACTGTTCATCAGACCAAAGGCTGGAATGGAACAGAATTCATTGCTGATTTTGATGTGTTTATTTCTGAAAATAATAAGACTTACAAATACCTCATCAATAACGCAAGCCTTGAAAGCTATGTAAAGATAGTAAAGGTTGACAGCGAAACAGGCAAACAGATTCCGTATGCAGGCGCAGGCTTTCAGATTTATGATCCTAACGACAAGCTCGTGACTATGACCTACACCTATCCCGAAGTAACGACTATTGACACCTTCTATACAAATTCTGATGGTTACCTTATCACACCTGAAACTCTGCCCTACGGCAAAGGCTATTCAGTCGTTGAAGTGCAGGCTCCTTACGGATATGTGCTTGATTCAACACCGATTTACTTTTTGATATTACAGCAGAAAACACAACAGAAGAAAACGGTGTCACAATCGTAAAAACCGAGAAGAAAAACACTCCGCAGAAAGGTACAATTACCGTAGAAAAACAGGCGAAATTTTCTCAAATGTAACTTCTTCGGGAGAAAAAGAAATAGTCTATCAGCCTGAATATTCTTTAAACGGTTTGTCGGGTGCTGTGTTTGAAATCTATGCAGATGAAGATATTACAACTCCTGACGGAACGGTCAGAGTAAAGGAAGATACGCTTGTAGATACCGTCATCACAGGGACGAATGGAAAAGCCCACAAGCAATGAGTTTTACCTCGGTAAATACCGTGTTGTAGAAAAAACAGCTCCTTACGGATTTGTTCTGAACAAGACTGTAAATCATATAGAACTCACCTACTCAGGACAGAACGAAAAGGTGACCAACACCTCAACATCATTTACTAACGACAGGCAAAACGTTGTAATTGACCTTACAAAAAATTCTTGAACAGGACGAGAAATTCAACATCGGCAGTAATGACGAAATCCTCAATGCTTCATTCGGACTTTACGCTGGTGAAGATTTGAAAGCCTCAAACGGAACAGCCATTCCGAAGGACGGACTTCTTGAAATCATCACCTGTGATGAAAAAAAGGTAAGGCAACCTTCACAACCGACCTTCCGATTGGCAGTTACTATGTTAAGGAAATCAGCACTGACAGCCACTATATTCTCTCTGATAAAAAATACCCTGTTGTATTTGAGTATGTAGGTCAAGATACAGCGACTGTTCATATTTCTGTAAATGACGGTTGAGCCTATTAAAAATGAAATCATCTACGGCACAATCAAAGGCTTGAAAATTGACCGTGAAACAGGTGAAAATATCGCAGGCGCATTGTTCGGCTTATTTAGCACTGATGAAACAGAGTTTACCGAAAAAACTGCAATTCTGACATCCGAATCAAATGAGGAAGGAATCTTCACTTTTGAAAATGTTCCCTACGGTAAATATATTGTCCGTGAGTTAAAGCCTGCAGAGGGTTATCTGCCAAATGAAGAAAAACTATCAGGCGACAGTTTCAGAAGATGAAGAAGTTATTGAAATCACAGTTGAAAACGATAAAATTCCTGAGTTGAAAACCACAGCTGCTATTGACGGCAAAAAAGGAAGTCGGCGCAACGGAAGTATTTACTCTTGAAGATGTTATCACATACAAGCACCTTGTACCCGGCAAAGGAGTACACGGTTAAGGGTGTGTTAATGGATAAATCGACTGAAAAAGAGTTATTGATTGACGGCAAGAAAATTACCCTCGGAAGTTAAGCTCATACCCGAAGAACCAACAGGCGAGGTTATTGTTTCCTTTGAACTTGACGCAAGATATATCAAGGAAAATACTGACATTGTCGTTTTTGAAAGCCTTTACAGCAAGGATAAAGAGCTTGCAGTTCACGCAGATATTGAGGACGAAGGTCAGGCCGTAACCGTTAAAATCCCGGAAATCGGCACAAAGGCAAGCGTTGACGGCAAAAAGGAATTTACAGCTAACGGCGATGTTACTATTGATGATGTTGTTTCTTACAAAAACCTGACTGTCGGAAAAGAATACACAGTAAGCGGTGTACTTATGGATAAGTCAACCGGAAAAGCATTCCTTGTTGACAGAAAAGAAGTTAGCTCCGAAGTAACATTCACACCTGAAACAGCAGACGGCGAAGTAACAGTATCCTTTACCTTTGACGGCTCTGCAATTACCAAAGATACAGAAATCGTTGTGTTTGAAACTCTCTACCGTGAGGGAACAGAAATTTTTGCAGTACACGCTGACATTGAAGATGAGAATCAGACTGTAACAATTCATCCGCAGCCTGAACCTGAAAAACCGCAGACAGGCGACGATTTAAATCTTGGCTTTTATATTGGCTTAGGTTCTGTTGCTGTCGGAGGTTTAATTGCATTTCTCATCATCAAATTCAAAAAAAGAAAGATGAGGACGATGAATAATGCACAGGGTGTATATCTGTTCGCCTTTGGGCGGTAATGTATCTGTAAACATTGAAAACGCAAAACGATATGCCCGTTATGCGTTAGAGTGCGGTATGGCTCCGTTCATACCGCATTTTTATGTGCTGATTTTAGATGACAGAAATGATAAAGAAAGGAATCTCGGTATGAACGCAGGACTTTCTATGCTTTGGGTTTGTGATGCGGTTTGGGTTTTCGGAGATGAAATAACTGAGAGTATGAAAACAGAAATTCGCTTTGCAGAAAAAACTGAACATCGAAGTCAGATATATATCGGAGAATGATTTAAGAAAATCGGAGGTAAAAAAAATGATAAAATCAAGAAGAACTAAGTTAATTAAATGGTTATCAGGCGTATCAGTAATACTGTTAATGCTCGGAATATCGGCAGTAACAGTATTTGCCGCAGGAGATGTATCATCAGCAATCGAAAGCAACATGGACATCGGCTCAAACACAGATTAAAAAATGTTGTAAACAATGTTGTTTTTCCTGCGGTTGATATGATTCTTGCTATACTTTTCTTTTTGTAAAACTCGCTACGGCGTATATGGATTACCGCAAGCACGGACAGTTTGAATTCACCGCACCGGCAATACTTTTCGGCTGTCTTGTGTTCTCTCTGACAGCACCGTTGTACATTTGGACAATACTATGAAATTGAAAATGGAAAATGTAAAATGGAAAATTTCGGACGAGCAGATGGTTTGAAATGATAAAAAGCCTTGTTGCCCGAATTTATTTAAAATTGCGGCGAAGCCGCACAGCTTAATTTTCAACTTTCCATTTTCAAAGGGGTGATTTATATTTTTGATTGGTTAGGAGATTTCATTGGAGGAATCGGCAGTGCCATAGGCGGTGTGTTTGATTACCTCGGTGAACAAATTTCAAACGCTATATGGAACACAATGTTACAGTGGTTCTACGAAACGATTTACAACGCTGTTGCCGACTTCTTCACAATGATGGGAAATATGGGAGCAGATGTGTTCGACCTTGAATGGGTGCAGGCGACAATAAACCTGTTTACGCTTTTTGGCTGGGCATTGTTCGTCGCAGGAACGGTCGTTGCCGTATTTGATGTGGCTGTTGAATATCAGAACGGCAGAGCAAACATAAAGACAACCGCAATAAATGTATTAAAAGGTTTCTTTGCCTGTTCGCTGTTCGGCGTTGTGCCTGTGGAACTGTATAAATTTTGCATCAGCCTGCAAAACACATTCTCAAAGGACTTGTCATCTATAATGGCAGGGCAACAAAGCTTTGATTTAGCCGGACAGAGGTACGAGTGTTTTAGAGGGCAGTTTTGCAGTCGCAAACCAGACAACATTCGGATTGCTGAATCTGTTATGTTTGATAGCCTTTGCCTACTGCGTAATAAAAATCTTTTTTGCCAACATCAAAAGAGGCGGAATCCTTCTCATACAAATGGCGGTAGGTGCGTTGTATATGTTCAGCGTTCCGAGAGGATATCAGGACGGCTTTAATCAGTGGATGAAACAGATAGCGGCACTGTGCCTTACGGCATTTATGCAGACAACTCTGCTGTTCCTCGGGTTGCTAACCTTCCCCGGCAATATGCTTTTAGGACTTGGAATAATGCTTGCATCAAACGAAGTTCCGAGAATTGCACAGCAGTTCGGACTTGATTCATCAGTTAAGGTTAATATGACGAGCATTGTTCACGCAACCACAACTGCCGTGAACCTGACAAGAAGTGTTGCAAGGGCGGCTAAATAACTTAGTGTCAATGTTCTACTCCACTTATGTTGCGTAGAACATTTACTGCTTTTAGCGTAAAATTTCCGCTAAAAAGCAGAGGAGCAATGCTCCTTGGCACAAGTTGCAATCTATCGCAAAGTTCTAATCAAACAAGCTTGTTAGAACTTTGCTCCGATTTAAGACGAAAGGAATTTAAAGATTATGACCACTTATTTATATCCGCAAAACCTAAAAGCCACAGCCAACTTGTGGCTGTGGAGCTTACGGATTTTGCAATTATGAGCATAGCGCTTTTGTTATCAATACTGATACTTGCACAGACGAGAATAATAGTACCTCTTGCGGTAACTCTCTGTTTCGGCTTTTTATCAATAAGACTGGAAGATACAACAATTCTTGATTTCATACGCTATGCCGTAAAGTATTTTATATCAACTCAACAGATATATTTCTGGGCAGAAAGGGGCAAATAAATGAAGAACAAGCAGAAAAAAACAAAACAAAAAAAGGCAAATCAGTTCAGGACTTGCTGGGCATAAAAACCTTTACGAAAAACGGCTTAAAGGTCGGCAAGGAAGAATTTATTTTCTATATGGTTCAGCCTACAAATATTTCTGTGCTTTCCCACACGAATATCGAAATCAAGGTGCGCCACCTGATGATAGTACTTTCTGCTGTGCCGGATATTGAAATCACCTGTACCGATTCCTGCGAGTGCTTCGATACAAACAAAAGCTATATCAAAGGCAGGATTGAAGCTGAACAGAAAAAAAAAAAAAGTCAGAAAAAATATTGAATAAGGATTTGGATTTTCTCGACAGTATTCAGACCGAAACCTCAACTGCAAGGCAGTTTATGTTCATTGCAAGGTGCAAATCCTCAAAATCGGAAAATATTTTGCAGAAAGCAAACAGGGTTGAGAAGATTATATCAGACCAAGGCTTTGAAGTTACAAGAATGAAGAAAGCCGACATCAAACGTTTTCTTGCAATATATTTTGACGCAAGTATGAACGGCGATTTGATGCCCGACTATGACGGCGAACAGTATATTTCGGAGGGTAGAAAATGAAGAAGCATAAAAGGAAAATCCAAACGGGAATTGTGATAGGCGTATTTTCTGTAATTATAATTGCCTGTTTGATTTCAATATTTTCACGGATGTACACCGAAAATAAGGAAAAGGAAGCATTCAGACAGCTTGCAGAAATCGTTACTGAGGATACAACAGATGCAACCATTGAAGAAACAATTAAAAAGCCAAATATATTAAAAGTCAGCGATTTTGATAATGAAGTTCAGGCTGAACAAACTGTGTATTGCACAACCTATTACGAACCTCATTCAATATCAGAACTTATTTCAATGAATTCCGAATGTTTCGGCTGGATAAGCATAGCAGGAACAAATATCAATTATCCTGTTATGCATACACCGAGTAATCCGCAGAAGTATCTGAACAAAAACTTTTACGGCGAGTACAGCTATAGCGGTACACCGTTTATGGACAGCAGATGTTCAGCCGACAGTACCAATCTCATAATTTACGGACACCATATGAACAACGGCACAATGTTTGCAGACCTTTGCAACTATACCGATTATTCTTATTTTACGGAACATCCGACAGTTGTGCTCGAAACGAAAGACGGGGCATTTGCTTATTCCGTTTTTTCGGTTATGAAAGTAAAATCCGATGATGATTGGTACAAATTTTTAACAACAGATTTGGACAAAACCTATGAAAAATGGATCAGTTATGCAAAAAACAAAATCTCTGTATAACACAGAAATTACACCTGTTTACGGTCAGCAGATATTAACGCTTTCAACCTGTTACGGTGATAATCAAAATGACCGCATACTTGTGTTGGCAGTCCAAAATTAAAGGGAGGTTTAAGATATGGGACTATTCAATAGAAAACCAAAGGTACTCACACCCGAACAGGCAGAAGAAATATACACTAAAGATTTCTTTGATATGATTCTGCCGTCTACCATTAAATTTTTCACCGATTATTACATAGTCGGTGACTCATACCGCAGTGTGTGGGCAGTCCAGAGAATATCCGCCGAGTACGGAAGAACAGGCAATATTATCACAGCTTGCAGACAGAAACGGAGTAACTCTCCGCATATATCACAGGCTTGTGGAAAGTATGGAACAGAGAAAAATCATACAGAATGCCACACGCAAAAACAAGCTAAAGTCAGGTGGTAACGATGTAAATGATACCATTGAAGCAGAGGGAAACCTCCGTGATGTGGCCTCATTGATTTCAAACCTACGAATGAATAAAGAACCATTGCTTCATTGTTCTGTGTTTATTGAACTCAAAGCTAAAAAGTAAAGCAAAACTAAGAGAACTACAGACTGATATCGCAATGGAGCTTACCCGTTCAAAGATTGATGTGGATAGGCTTACACTTCGTCAGAAAAGAGGGCTTCTCGTCTGTTAATCCATTAGGTAGTAATCAGTTTGGTAGTATGTATGAAAGAGTTTTGCCGGCTTCATCAGTTGCCAATCTGTTTCCGTTTAATTTCAGCGGTAAAACGGGACCCAAATGGTTTCTATATCGGTCGTGATAAATACGGTACAAATATTCTTGTTGACTTTGACAGACGAACAGAGGATAAGACAAATAGCAATATACTTATTCTTGGTAACAGCGGTCAGGGTAAGAGTTATTTAATGAAGTTGCTCTTAACAAATATCAGAGAAAGCGGAAAGAAGATTATTATTCTTGACCCTGAAGCTGAATACGAGGATTTAACAAATTCTCTTGGTGGTTGCTATATTGACTTTATGACTGGCAGATACAAAATTAATCCTCTTGAACCAAAGGCGTGGAATGATGGTCAAAGTGAAGCGGATAAGGACGCACCAGATGCATTTAACAAAGTAACAAGACTTTCACAGCACATCGCATTCTTAAAAGATTTTTTCAGAGCATACAAGGATTTTACTGATAAACAGCTTGATACACTTGAAATTATGCTGATGAAGCTGTATGCAAGGTTTGGCATAACTGACTCAACCGATTACAGCAAAAAGAAAGCCTACAGATTTTCCTCTTATGAGTGACCTATATGCTCTGTGCGAGGAAGAATACAATGCTTATGATAGAAAACTAAAACCAATCTATACAGAACAAACTTTGCAAGAAATTTGTCTTGGTATACATAGTATGTGTGTTGGTTCGGAGTCTAAATACTTTAATGGTCACACTAACATTACTGATGATATGTTCCTCTGCTTTGGTGTAAAAGGTTTGCTTGATACCAACAAAAGACTTAAAGATGCAATGCTGTTCAATATCCTCTCGTATATGAGCAATAAGCTTCTTGGAGAAGGTAACACAGTAGCTTCTATTGATGAGCTTTATTTGTTCTTATCAAACCTCACCGCCATTGAGTATATCCGAAACGCAATGAAGCGTGTCCGTAAGAAAGAATCAGCAGTAATTCTCGCCAGTCAGAATATAGATGACTTCTTAATAACAGGTATAAAAAGAATTTACAAAACCACTGTTCTCAATTCCATCAAACCACTTTCTTCTTCTATCCCGGTAATATCAACCCAAAAGATTTTGAAGATGCATTAATGATAGAACCAAACGAATATGACTTAATCAAATTCGGAGAAAAAGGTACTTGCCTGTTCCGTTGTGGTAACGAAAGATATCTACTCGTAGTAAAAAGCACCTGAATATAAGTCTGTTATCTTTGGTAGTGCTGGAGGTAGGTGACAAATATTGACAAAAAGTTTGGTGGTGATATAATGAAATAAAACGGTTTGGAGGTTTTGTTATGATTGATTTTAAGAAGTTAGATAGAAATCAGAATGGTGTGCAAACGGATCCTAGAAGTATATTTATGAGTCTTCCCAAAAGACTAAAACAGTACGAGTATCCTAGAGATGTACAAGCCGAAGTTTGGAAACAATGGTATGATATCAGAGATAATAAAAGAGTGTATTATAAAGATGAACACTGGTAGCGGAAAAACTGTTGTGGGACTGATGATATTGAAGAGTTGTCTTAATGAAGAGAAAGGACCAGCAGTTTATGTAGTTCCAGATAAATTCTTGGTAAGCCAGGTGTGTGAAGAAGCAAAAAAAAATTAGGTATTAGTGTTACAGATGATCCTGAAGAATATTCTTTCCTAAGAAAACAGTCTATATTGATTATTAATATATGGACTCTTTTTAATGCTAAGAGTAAATTCGGTATGAGGGAATCAGGTAATATAAATATAGGAAGTATCATTATCGATGATGTTCATGCGTGTTTAGCGACAATTGATTCACAGTGTTGTATATCTATACCAGCAACTAGCGATATGTATGATGAATTTATTGAGTTGTTTTTCTTCTTCTTTAAAGCAACAATCTGAGACTAAGTATATTGATATAGTCGAAAACCAAGATATAAAAAATAGTATGTTAATACCATATTGGAATTGGCAATCAAAGCAAACAGAAGTTTATCGAATTTTAAGCAAGAATGAAAATAATGATTATATAAAATTTAAACTTCAATTAATAAAAAAGATTGTCTTCCTTTGTGTAATTGTATGGTTAGTTCAAGAAAAATCGAAATTTCACCTATTTGTATTCCTATTAACAAAATAGTAAGTTTTGTTAATGCATCTCGAAGGATTTATATGAGTGCTACTCTTCCTGATGATAGTCCTTTTTTGTAACAGCGTTAGATGTTAACGAAGAAGATATAAAGGGTATAATATCTCCTGAAAAAGCAAATGACATAGGAGATAGAATGATAATATTTCCGCAGGTAATTAATAAATTTATTTCAGATTTGGATATTAAAAACAAATTAAAAAGAAATATCACAAGATTATAATGTTGTTGTAATAGTTCCTTCTGAACGTAGAGCTGATTTTTGGAAAGATAAGGCTAATATTATTTTAGATTCCCAAAATATAAAAGAAGGAGTTTCAAAATTGAAGTCTGGTCATGTAGGTTTAGCTATCATAATAAACAAATATGATGGAATAGATTTACCAGGCGATGCTTTTGTCGTTTACTAGTTAATAGATGGATTGCCTAATATAAGAAGTGAATACGATGCATACGAACAAAATGCTAATCATAAAAACAGACGAATATGTAGTGAACAAATTCAAAAAATAGAACAAGGTATGGGAAGAGGCGTAAGATCTAATACTGATTATTGTGCAGTTGTATTAATGGGGAAAAGCTTGGCAGATATAATCTACACATCTGGAGGTCTTGATTTTTTTAGTGATGCTACAAAAAGAACAATTTAAGCTATCTGAAGATATTTGGGAACAGTTAGATGAAAAAAGTGTTGAGGAAATATTTAGTATATTGGAATATGTATTTAAACGAGATATTGATTGGATGGAGTTGAGTAAAGAAAGATTAGCCACCATAAAATATTCATCCATACCTAATTTTGATTTAAAGAGTACAGCAATTAGAAAAGCTTTTAATTGTGCTGAAAATCGAGATTATCAAAAGTCAGTTGAAGTTTTAGAAGGCGTAAAAAAATGATATTGATGATATTGAACCTTAAAGGATTGTTTAAACAATATATAGCCTCATATACTAATTTTTATAACAAAGCTCAAGCACAACAAATACAATTATCAGCTCATAAAGATAATAGAATGTTACTGCTACCTATTGCAGGTATTCAGTATGAAAAAGTTATTAACAAAACAGGTGTTCAGGCTAATTATTTTATAAAATTTGTAACTGATAAGAACTTAACAGCAAACCAGTATATCATTAAGATAAATTCATTACTAGAAAAGCTTGTTTTTGAGCCAGAGACTTCAAAAAAAAAAATTTGAACAAAGCATAGAAGAATTATCTTTCTTATTAGGTATTTATTCAAATCGTCCTGAAGATGAATATGGTAAAGGACCAGATAATTTTTGGGATTTGGGGAATTCAGCATTTTTGGTAATTGAGTGTAAAAATGGTACAATAACTAATACAATATGCAAACATGATTGCAATCAATTAAATGGTTCAATTAATTGGTTTAAATCTAAATACTATTCTGAATGTTGCAAATGTTACCCTATAATGATTCATAATAGCAGAACTTTTGAATATGCATGTTCACCAAATATGGATATACGTATTATGACTCCGGATTTACTTGAAAAATTTAAAACTAATGTATTGAAATTTGCTGAAAATGTTGTAAAGCCCGAAAATTATCAAAATCCTGTAAATGTAAATTCTCTATTAAAACAATTTAATTTGTTGGGGTCGCAAATTGTAGATAACTATACAACCTTATTTAGTATTAATAATAAATAAAAGTATTGTTATTTTAATTAAAGCTAGTTGGTATGTATCATATCAACTAGCTTTTTGATTTAGGAGGTGATACAATGTCTGCAACGGTAGGTGCAGCACTAAAGAAAATACTTGTAGCTTTATTAAGCGACCCGAAAGTTATAAAAACAATATTTGGAATAATAATCGGCATAATCATAATTGTGGTTATGCCGATTATTGCTGTTGTGTCAGTTTTCAACGGCAGTATGGATATTGACAACCGACAAGCTCAACCAGTCCATACAAGAAAACATCTCAGCCGAGCAGATGGAAAATCTACAGCTTATTAACGACACAATGACAGAGGTTGAAAATCAACTGAAAAATAAAAAAGTTGTCCGACTATAACATACAGGCAGAGGTTATCTATCTGTTTTCTCTGTCCGATAAATCAGAGGATGAGGACTTTGTAAAAAACTTTGTATCCTGTTTCAAGAAGAATCAGTCTGATGAGGATTTGGTAAATGCAGTCAATCAGAAATTCGGAACGGAGATTAAGTATGACGAGTTCCAAAAGATGATGCAGTCAATCAAGGGTGCGGAAATCAGTACCGCAGGCTTTACTGACAAGACCACGAAGAACAATCTCGACCTTGTCAAGTGGTGCGAGAACGCATACAAAAATGGCTGGGGTTATGTGTACGGCGGTTACGGTCAGGTCTGCACAAAACAATATCTCGACCAACAGGCGTCGTTGTTTCCCGGAAATAACGAGGCAGGGCGGTGAAATGCGACAGGTCGGAGAGAAGTGGCTCGGCAAGAGAGTATGCGACTGCATAGGCTTGATAAAATCCTACGCTTGGTACAACGCTGACAGCGGAGAAATCGTTGCAGGCTCAAACGGTTTTACAGACTGCGGAGCAAATTCCATATGGAGCAATGTCACCGAAAGCGGACCGATTTCTAATATGCCCGATACCCCCGGACTTGCCGTCTGGATGGACGGACATATCGGAGTGTATATCGGCAATGGTGAAGTCATCGAAGCACAAGGCACAGCCTACGGAGTTGTCAAAACTCAGCTCTCAGGACGAAGCTGGACGAAGTGGCTGAAGATACCGAATATCAAATATGTAAATCAAAGCAATAAGAAATGACGAGGTGATTTTTTATGAAGAAAACAAGCGTAAGCATAATGTACGATGATGAAAAGTTGAATGCAATCAGGTTGTATATGTCACAGCGTGATTTGGATTTCAAGGAAGAGCTTGAAAAATCTGTGGTGGACACTCTGTACGCAAAAATATGTCCCTGCAAATGTCAGGGAGTTCATTGATATGAAAGGTTCACAGGTAAAAACACCTAAGCCTAAAAAGCCAAAGCCACAGGAAGAAAATACCGAGGTGGTAACTTGAAAAATCAGAATTTCGGAATAGAAATTGAAATGACCGGAATCACTCGCAGTACTGCGGCGAAAGTGATTGCCGGTTATTTTTATACAGACGCAACTCATGTCGGCGGTTGTTACGATGCGTATTCTGTCCGTGATAATGACGGCAGGATGTGGAAGATTATGCGTGACGCAAGCGTTAGATGTGAAAACCGTTCGGGACAGAATGCAAGCTCTCTGTACTCGGTTGAATTTGTCACTCCCATTTGTAACTATGATGATATAGAAACTATACAGGAGCTTGTCAGAAAGCTTCGTGGCGCAGGAGCGAGAGTCAACTCAAGCTGTGGTTTGCATTGTCATATTAATGCGGCTCCGCATACTCCGAAAACGCTTCGTAATATTGTAAACATTATGGCGGCTAAAGAGGATTTGCTCTACAAGGCATTAAAAGTGAATGTGTCAAGGGAACATTACTGTCAAAAGATGGACACACGCTTCCTTGATGAAATCAATAACCGTCCGCCGATGTCAATGAAGCAAATAAAATCAATGTGGTATGACGGCGAGGATTACAATTACCGACATTATGACGATACACGCTACCACGCTTTGAATCTTCACAGCGTGTTCTACAAGGGTACGATTGAATTTCGTCTTTTCAACTCCACCTTACACGCAGGTGAGGTCAAAAGTGCGATTCAACTATGCCTTGCAATCAGTCATCAGGCTTTAATTCAGAAGTCTGCAAGACACGCTAAAACTCAGTCAGATAATGAAAAATATACTTTTCGTACTTGGTTGCTCCGACTTGGCTTAATCGGTGACGAGTTCAAGACAGCTCGTCATCATCTGCTGAAAAATCTTGATGGCAACATTGCGTGGAAAAGATCCTGCACAGGCTGAAAAGCAAAAGGAAAGGCTTGCCCAAAAACGAGCCGCAGATATGAACAATACAAATGAAAATATAAATATCAACGAACCCGAATCTGAAACTGCAACTGAGCAGAATGAGGATTCGGGTTTTGTTATGAGTATGTAAGGAGAGAAATCTATTATGAGTAAAAAATTATACATTGCCTACGGCAGTAATCTCAATCTTAAACAGATGAAATACCGATGCCCCACAGCAAGGCTTGTCGGCAAGGGCATAGTTGAAAATTACAAATTGCAGTTTAAGGGTATGCCTCACTGCTCCTATGCAACAATCGCACCTTGCGTCGGTAAGTCCGTTCCCGTTGCACTGTGGGAGCTTCAGCCGAGAGATGAAAAACTGCTTGACCGCTACGAGGGTTATCCTTCTCACTACTTCAAACAGGACTTGCCAGTAAAATTGAATAATGGCTCTGAACTGACTGCAATGGTTTACATTATGAATCTTAAGCAGCAAAGTTCGGTTTGCCCGGTGCAAGCTACTACGATACAGTATCGCAGGGTTACAAGGACTGCGGTTTTGACTTGAATGTTTTAAACGAAGCCGTGAATGACAGTGCCGAAAAATTTTACGAAAACCTTGAACAGAACAATCTTTTTGATTCACCCGATGAAGATGAAAATATGGGAATGGGCGGTATGGCTTTATGAATGAGAGAAAGAAATTGAAAAAAGCAACTCGTTGATAAATATATTTTCAAAATGTATTTGTCTGTAAACGAAGTCAAGAATTTACTTTCCGAAAATCCAAAGAACAAGCACGACACTCTGTTTGCTTCACTTACAGTCGGCTGTGTGAAAATCAATGCTGTTGTATTTCCTACTCCCGATAAGATGCTCCTCGGCTTTGACATCCTCGTTAAGGATACTCCCGATAGTGAGGAATGGATTTGTTACGACACTTTAGGTGATGAAATAAAACTCAGCTCACGCAATATTGAGCAGGCTATGTTTGATATTCTGAATCGTGAGGTTAAGGAGTACGGACTGTCATATACAGAGTGTAATTTTGAAGTAATAAACGGCAAATCAATAAAAGCAGAATAACGGCGGTATTCTCACCACATTCGCCTCGTGTCGGATTTTAAAGGAGAAGTCGGAAAAGTATCCGAAATCAAAGAAAAATCGGAACAGGGCGGTTTGTGGCAAGGTGTGAAAATCAAAGTTACGGCAAATCGGGCAGTTTTTCAAGGGTAGGTATTTAAGCAGGATAAAGGCGTATTCCGTTGCAGAGCAACGGTCGCCGAAACACACCGACCGGCAACGCCGTTCGGGGATTATCAAAGGTGTTACTTATTTAAAGTTGTGTTACCGCTTGTATTCCGAACTGCCCGATTTTGCCGATTTTAAGAGGTTTTTTCTGAATACTCCAAGTGTTACCGAAAGGAAAGATGAAAAATGGACAACGACTCAAAGAGAATAGGACTGTATATAGGTAAGGATTTACTCAAAGCCTGTGACAATGCCATAGCGCAAACCAACGCAACATCACGAAGCGAATTCATTTCCAACGCAATAGAGTTTTTACATTGCGTGGCTTAATTCAAAGAACATAAGTAAAGTGCTTACTCCTGCACTTGAATCCGTCATCAGTTCAAAAATTCTTGATACCGAGGATAGGATTGCAAGAGTGCTGTTCAAGCAGGGAGTAGAACTCGCAATGCTTATGCATGTTGTTGCGGCGACCAATGATATTACCGAAGATCAGCTGAGAGATTTAAGAAAAATATGTGTTGATGAGGTCAAACGAAACAGCGGAAAATATAAATTTGATGATGCTGTAAGGTTTCAGAAAAGGGTAAGCTATGCCGAGAATTATTATGAAATCACCGTACATCAAACCGAATTCTAAAACTCATATCGGGAATTATGTTTCATACATTGCGACTCGTGACGGAGTTGAAAAGGCTGACAGCACACAAAAGTTTATGGAAACAACCGAAAGACAAAAACAGATTATTAAGAAATTGCTTTCTGATTATCCCGATTCAAAGGACTTGTATGCGTATCAGGATTATCTTGATAAGTCGAACAGAGGTAATGCAGATGAATTAATTTTGCGGATTGCCGAAACCCATGCAGAACTATTCGATGATCGTGAGAAAGAAGTAAACTACATTGCACAGCGCCCGAGGGTTGAGAAAATTTCTTCACACGGCTTATTTACCGATGACGGTGTGCCGATAGTTTTATCTAATGTGCAGAAAGAGGTTGCAGAAAGCAAGAGTAATGTATGGACTCATATCATTTCTCTAAAAGCGAGAAGATGCGGAAAGGCTGGGCTACAACAACGCAAAAGCTTGGATGAATCTAATTCGTTCACAGCGAAATATGATAGCGGAGAATATGAAAATCGCTCCCGAAAATTTCAGATGGTATGCGGCATTTCATAATGAAGGACACCATTCTCACATTCATATGATTGCATATTCAACAAAGCCGAACGAAGCGTATCTTTGACTGAAAAGGGCATTGAAAATATTAAATCAAATCTTGCAAAGGTAATCTTCCGTCAGGACTTGATAAGTATTTATCAGAAGCAAACCGAACATAGGGATAAGCTCCGTGCTGAGGCTCGTGACATTGTAGAGGATTTGGCTTCAAAAATAAGTTCTGAAATATATATCAGCGCATCAATTCAGCACAAGCTGTTGGAGCTTGCCGACAGGCTTTCAAAAACGAAAGGCAAAAAGGTTTACGGCTATCTCAAGCCTGAAGTAAAAAGCACTTGTGGATTCTATTGTTGAAGAACTTGCCAATGACAGCAGAATTATAAAACTGTATAACCTTTGGTATGAGCAAAAGGAAAATACAATCCGCACTTACACGGATGAAATACCTGACAGGATTCCTTTAGTCAACAACAAGGAATTTAAGTCAATCAAGAATGCAATAATCAAGGAAGCGTTGAAACTAAATCTCACCGAAGATGAAGCGGAAGAAAGCGAGAATACAGAACACGAAGAATCTGTTTCAAATCCATTTGAATATGAAGAAAACACCTCTGCCGAATCAGTTTTTGATTCAGGCAAAGGTGTTTTATATTCTCAATATTCAATTAAAACTAACCGCAACAGCGTTGCAGTTTCCTCACTCTATCTCCTGCGTTATCTCTGCAATATGATTCAAAGTAGGCTTCGCTTTGAAGAAAAGCAGAAAGCCCAGAGGACGGATAAAAAGTTACAGCAGAAGATTAATGATAAGAAACACGACCAGGGATTACATTTTTAATTATAAATATACGGTTTCATTGCAATTGTTGTATTCCCAAGCATAACTGCATTATCAATATCATCATCTTCATATTCTAAAATTGAAAGTCGAAGTGTTTTAGCTTTGATATTATGATGCGAAACTTTTAGTATTAAATGAAGATACTTAGTAGATTTTTTTACAATCTTTTTTGAAATATTTTTATTTTCATCTTCTATGTTTTTTATTTCAAAGTTGGCACTGCAAAATTTACAATTCTTTCAATTTCATTAGAAATACAATTATCGATAAATAGATATCGACCAAATAAATCCAAAGACATAGAGGTATATAGTATAGAGTATGGGATATTAAACCTATGAGTGTGTGAATAAGAATAATTATTTGAGTTTATGTAGGTTTTAATTATTTTCTCAAGATAATCATTTTTAAAATTGATTCCTGTTATCTCACGAATATCTTTAATGATTTTAGATTTATTTTTATTTATTAATGATAGTAAATTTGAATTGTAAACCTCATCATTTCTGAGCCGTCTGCAAGAAAAAGAACTAGCTTTTTATGCAAAAAGGACAACCCAAGTACTTCAATTGATCATGTTTGGGTAATCCTAAAATATTTTTCCAGTATGTCTTGCATGCGTATTACGTTTTTTTTTGTTATTTGCTCTTCATATTCTTGCCCAAACAAATTAATAATTTGAATGGGGTTTCCACACTCTGGACATATTGCATAGTGCTTTTCTTTTCTTTCCTTTAGTATCTACCTGAAAATATGGCTCTTTTTTATGAGTAGCATCAACAAAGTTATCTATTGTAATTTCAAAAAGGACCTTTAGTAAGTGTACTAAATACATTCATAAACGTTCACCTCTAATATTCTAAACTCATTATTATCATATTACTATATTGCTGAAAAATCAATAGGCAGTATATGTCCTGCCAAGGGGGCAACTGCACCCATACGCTGACTGGTGCCTCCTGTCACTGTGATAAGACAAGAACTACCCAATATAAGATATTACAGCAGAAAGAAAATATATTAAGACTAGGAAGTGATAACAATATCAACATACATTCATTTTACAAAAGAACAGAGAGAACGGGCAAGGCGAACTGACCTTGCCAATTTTTTAATCAGTCAGGGTGAGCAAGTCAAGCGTTCAGGCTCAGAATACGAATGGCTTGACGGTTCGCAAAAGGTCACAATCAGAGGTCATCTCTGGTATCATCAGTACGAACAAAAAGGCGGGTGATGCGGTTGACTTCGTCCGCAGATTTTACAACAAGGACTATACCGAAGCGGTTCAAATGCTTTTGAATAACGGTGACAGTCAAATCATAACATCACCGCCCATAGAAAAAGAGCATAAACCCTTTAAACTGCCACCGAGGAATGACAGAATGAGCCGAGTTTTTTCTTATCTGCTGTTGACTCGTGGTATTGATAAAGATGTTTTTGTATGAGTTCGTGCGGCGGAAAATGATTTATGAATCGTCAGACTTTCACAACGCTGTCTTTGTCGGCTACGATTCAAACGGTAAACCTCGCCACGCCCACAAGCGAGGAACTGTGACGAACAATCCGTACAAAGGAAATGCTGCAGGAAGTCAACCCGAATTCAGTTTTCACTGGCACGGCACAAGCGACAAGATATTCTTATTTGAAGCTCCTATTGATATGTTATCGTTCATAAGTATGCATAAGGAAAATTGGAAAAATCATAGCTATGCGGCATCCTGCTCCGTTTCCCGGACAGGGTGCTTTTTCAATGTCTTAAAGACAATCCAAACATCAAAAATGTGTTTCTCTGCTTTGACAATGACGAAGCAGGACAGACCGCCAACAAGCGCATAGCCGAAAAATTAAATTCAATGAATATCCAAAATAAAATCCTTGTTCCAACTCATAAAGACTGGAACGAAGATATTTTGAAAAATGAAAGGACTGAAGAAATATGCCATCAGGTGTTATAACTCTTATTATTGTGACAGGCTCAATGTTTGCCCTTTTCATAATAATTTCTACGGTGGGCAATTATTATTCCCTCAACCGCATAAAGAACAAGACAGTCGGGCAAGGTCAGCACGGTACGGCTCGTTGGGCGACCAAAAAAAGAGATAAAAAAGAACCTACAAGCACATAAATTTTCAGCCTAACAAGTGGAGAAAAATCCGAATAGCAGACCTACTCAACAGGGCATTGTTGTCGGTTGTAAAAGCAGGACAATAGGTCGTTTGATTAACCTTGCTCAAAAAGTATTTTATGCTTTCAGAAAATTCAGAAATCTGTTCAGGAAAAAAGAAAAACAAAAAAGTAATTACACGAGCAGAGCCTGTCAGTACCACAACTGCAATGGTTGATACAGGCGATGTTCACGCTCTGATGATTGGTGCGGCGGGTGTCGGTAAGACTGCATTTTGGCTTTATCCGTGTATTGAATATGCCTGTGCTACGGGTATGTCATTCATGGTAACCGACACTAAGGGCGATGTTGTTCGGCATTACGGAACAATCGCAGAAAAAGTATTATGATTACAAAATTTCTGTTATAGATTTGCGTAACCCAACACGCTCTCACGGCAACAATCTCCTGCATCTTGTGAATAAGTATATGGACTTATACAAAGCCGAGCCCGAACAGCTTGTTTACAAGGCAAGAGCCGAAAAAAATACGCAAAAAATCATTTCAAAAACGATTATTCTTTCAGGTATGGACTCGGCTTCATTCGGACAGAACGCTTACTTTTTATGATGATGCGGCAGAGGGATTGCTCACGGCTACAATTTTACTCGTTGCAGAGTTTTGTGAACCCGAAGAACGCCATATTGTTTCGGTATTCAAAATCATTCAGGAATTACTCGCACCGACTAATCAGAAAGGCAAAAATCAGTTTCAGCTATTAATGGACTATCTTCCTGACGACCACAAGGCAAAATGGTTTGCAGGGGCGGCATTGAATACCGCCGAACAGGCTATGTCAAGCGTAATGAGTACGGCACTTTCAAGGCTGAATGCTTTTCTCGACTCCGAGCTTGAACAGCTTTTGTGTTTTGATACAGAAATAGACGCTGAAAAATTCTGCAATGAAAAGTGTGCAATCTTCATTGTAATGCCGGAGGAAAATCCCAACACTTTCTTTATGGTTTCGCTTATTATCCAACAGCTTTACCGTGAAATACTGTCAGTCGCAGATGAAAACGGCGGTGTACTGAAAAACCGCTGTGTGTTCTTCTGCGATGAATTTGGAACCTTGCCAAAGATTGATTCAGCCGAGATGATGTTCTCTGCCTCCCGTTCAAGGCGTTTGCAGATAGTACCGATAATTCAATCCTTCGCACAACTTGAGAAAAATTACGGCAAAGAGGGTGCTGATGTTATCATAGATAACACACAGCTGACCATTTTCGGCGGCTTTGCTCCAAACAGCACAAGTGCGGAAGTCCTATCAAAAGCACTCGGTTCAAGAACTGTTATGTCAGGCTCTGTAAGCAGAAGCAAAAATGATCCGTCGCAATCCTTGCAGATGATAGAAAGACCTTTGATGACTTCCGATGAGTTAAAATCACTTCCAAAAGGCACATTTGTTGTTATGAAAACAGGCTTTTATCCGATGAAAGTTAAATTGAAATTATTTTTCAAATGGGGAATAGAATTTGAGGAAAAATATGAGGTCATGGAAAACGGCAATCGTGAAGTTCACTATGCAAACCGTTCGGAGTTGTTCAATAACATAATTCAGAAATACTATCCTCACTATCTTGAACAGCCTGCAACTGATTCGGATTTTGATGAGGCAAGCAGTGCAGTGAAAAAAGAAGAAAAATGAAAATCTTAAGACCTCTCCGAGTGCAGAACAAGCCGACAGTGAAAATACTATTGATTCTGAACAGCAAGACGAGCCAACAGAAGAACCTGAAAATTCAAACGTTGAACAGAACGCAGACAAGCAAAAAGAAAAGTAGTCATAAGAACCGAAAGACCACCTCAGGAGGTGCTGGACAATGAGTAAATTAACTTATCTCTATCAAATGGACTTGCCTCACAGAGCTGTAGCAGTCTATACCTATCTCTACGACCGAGCCAATACATACGGCGAATGCTGGCCCTCTGTAAATACAATAGCAGGCGACATTAAACTGTCGCCTGCTACCGTCCGCAGAGCTATTAAAGATTTGAAAAAAGCCGGATTAATCGAAACCGAACAGCGCTACCGTGAACACGGCGGTAAGAGCAGTTTGCTGTTCAAAATAATATAGAGATTATGATTGACTGATTTACAAATTAGAATTTATTCCTATTATAGATATGAAAGTGTTTGAATTACTATCATATTTCATTTCTAAATTCCCATTATACTTTGCAACCACCTTTTTAATGCTCCTCGTACCGACCCCGTGTACACCGGGAGCGTTTTTAGATGACACGAGAATATCATTTATATATTTAGGCTTTCTACCGCAAGAATTTGAAATTTTAATAATTACAAAATTTGAATTTCTTGTGCAAATAAAAAAATCAATAAATTTATCGTCAGTCAACAATGCAGATTCAACTGCATTCTCTAATAAATTATCTAACAAAGCTGTTATATCATGTTCTTTCATAAAATCAAGATTTGCGTTTTTGATGCTTATTGTAAAATTAATTTTTTTTTTTTTGCATATTTCATAATATCTATGGGTTACTAAATTAACAACTGAGTTTTTGCAATAATCTACAGGATTCATAACACTAAAATCTTCAACAATTTCGGATATATATTGTGATATATTTGAATCTTCTTTTTTTCCGATAATTGCTGAATGGTTTTTAAGTGTTTCGTTATATCATGAATTAATATTTTTTGAATTTTCATTTTGTTCTCGCAACAATTCATAGTAGTTTATTGTATCTTTTTTCTTGCTGATAATCTAACAGTATTTGGGTGTATTTCCGGTTTATTCTTATGGTTGCTTCATGGAGATAAAATACGATTATGTTTGACAGTAATATGAAAATGTTACCTATAATGATAGCAATTTTATAATTGTCATTTACAGAGTAGAATGTACAAAGATATACATTTGTATGCATTAATATTATTGAAGCCATGGGTACAACGCAAAGCAGTAATGAAAATTTAGAACCTGTACTTTTTAGATTCTTTTTCAGAAAATTTTAGAATACACCATATAAAAATAAAATAAAGCAATTTACTTATAATTGCCTGAATTATGAGAATAAATGCATCAGACTGGCTCTCAAAAAAAGACTAAAATGAAACACAACAGAAAACGAGAAAACAACAATTAATTCTGAGATAATCATTAAAAATAACAAGATGAAATTTTGCAAATATAGCAGATTTTATGTTTGTGTTATAGCAAATTTTCAGGACAATAAAGTTGCAAGCAGTAAAAACAAACAGCATTTATTGGTGGGGCTTCGATAAAGTTTATCGCATAAAGAATCAAACCTGATAAAAGTATAAATATTGGAAAAAGATTTCGGGATATTTTTCGTTCAAATTTAAAACTAAAATAATAAAAAAGATATGAGTGATTCAATCAGGAAAACCACAGCATAGCATATATTTGAAATCATATTGTGCCTCCCATATATTCATAAAAGGCTTTTTTGAATGATGCATAAAAACTACGAGATATAGGTACTGTTGTTTTTTTTAGAATTAAACGATAACGTGATTTCGTTTTTTATTAAAGTCTGTTACATTCTTTAAATTAATTATGTAACTATAGTGTGATTGCGCAAAATAACCGTATGATTTTAGGCGATTTTTCCAATAATCAAACTTTTTATTTGAAATGAACTCTTGCGTTTTCGTAACTAATTTAGTTTTGCGATTTTCTATAGTTAAATACAATATGTCAATTGTAAATATATTGTGACATTCATCGAAATAGTCTAAGATAATTTTTTTCTGTGCTTTGTTTATACAGATTTAAAGCAACATCCATGCTTTTAAAAAATCTATTTTCATCAATGGGTTTAGATAAAAATCTGAAAACCTTTAAATCCATCGCATCGTCAAGGTATCCTTGAAAAGATGTAACTATAAAAAAAACAATAATATTTGGATTTAGTGTTTGAAGATGTTTTGTAACAGAAAGTCCGTTAACACCGGGCATCTCTATATCGATAAACGCAAAATCAGTTTTAATTTGCTTATCCAATATAGAATCCCCATTTGAAAAGCAGGTAATATCAAAATTATAGGTTGACTGTTTTGATAATTTAAGGAGAGAAAATTTTTGATTTGCTGAACAATTTTCAAATCATCATCACATATCAGTACATTCATAGAGCTATACCTCCCTAATTAGGATTATAACTCAAAACAATAGATTTGTCATCTGCTTTGTTCCTGTTCAGATAAAATTGCATCAATTATTTTAGATATAAGTTTAAGTGATTTGTCATCGCAGAGATTTAATTTATCTACGATATTTTGTGAGATATTGTTACTTTTTTAATGTCCCTAATAAAAGATAATCAGGAGTGATATTTAATACATTGCAAATTTTTGCAAATGTTTCAATACTTGGAACAGAATAACCATTCTCAATATTAGAAATGTGATTGTTTGAGAGGTTTGTTTTTTCTGCTAAAGTATTCTGTTTCATTTTAATTTCTTTTCTACGCTGTGCTATACGAACGCCTATTTTTTTGTAGTCAACATACATAAATATCACCCAATAAAATGTTATCAATCATCGACAATACTGTTAATGAATTTTAAAAAAAGATAATATTCTTATATGATTGTAATATTTAAAAGTTTTTATATGGTTGTAAGATGAAGGGCTATAATAGATTAAAAGTGCATTTTTTTGTCGAATTTATTACCATTTTTTGTAAAATTCAACATTTACAAGCATTTTTTTGATAAATTTATAATAAGGAGGTTGATTACAATGAAAAACGAAAAATTATTATCAACTAAAATTAAAGACGGAGTCAAAAAAAGGATTGTTTGCTACATTAAAAGCTAATGCAAATTCTTCAGGGTGTTATATAATCTATCAGCCTAAAACGCCTAAGGGTTTTGAAAAGTTTAAAAACATCAAATGATCAAATTGATTTCAAGCAAAGTCGCCCGCATCTTATGCGAAGATGAAAAGCATACAGATAATTATGAGTTATATGAATATGCCATATACATAATTTTGTCCTCTGCATTTCATATGGCGACAGTCATAGTTTTAGGATTGGTTTTCAATCTATTGACTGAAAGTTTAGTGTTTTACTTGTCTTTTATAGTTATTCGTAAGTTTGCAGGCGGCTATCACGCTAAAACACCAGTAAGGTGTTATCTGTTCTCTTTTGCTTCAAACATAATAATATTGTGTTTAGTTAAGTGGCTTAGCAGTATTAACACTTTATTTATTTTTATATTCATAATATTTGAATTGCTTTGTGTTGTTCTGATATTATTGATATCCCCTCTTGATACAGAAAACAATCCCTTAACTGGACAAGAGAAAAAAATGTACAGAATGTTAACTTCCATTATTACTATTCTTATATTCATAATATCATCATTGTGTTTTTTTTAAGGGGTATAGAAATATAGGAAGTTCTATGATATGCGGAGTTGTAATGAGCGCATTGGTTTTATTAATGAGAAAAATTCAAATTATCAACATGAGGATTAAAAAGTGAGTAGAATATGAAGTTAAAAGTATCTGTTTTTGAATATCTGAATCAAAAAAAGTTATGTATATCCAAGATGTTAATTACTATATTTTGGTATAAGGGATAACTTTGATATAAAACTTGGCGATTATGAGCTTAGCGAAGAAGAAGTTTTAAATATAGCTAAAGAAAATGATCCCGAAGAATACGAGGTTTTTATAAATACAAGTATAGAAGAACGCTTGAATAAGATAAAAACTTATGATATTGAAGAGATAAAAGAACAATCATCTTATGGGCAATTTACTTTATGTTTGCATCCGTCTCGAAAATGTAACTTAAATTGTAAATATTGTTTTTAGGGAATCAGAATATCTTGGAGAACAACAGCTTACCTTTGAGGTTGCTAAAGATGCGATAGATTTTTTAGTTGATAAATACGCTCCTTGCGCAAGTAAATATGTTGTAGATTTATCAGGTTCTGGTGAACCTTTACTACAAATTGATTTAATAAAACAAATTGTAGAATATTGTAAAAAAGAAGCGTAACGAGATTTGCAAAAACATTGAAGTAATGTTCTGTACAAACCTTACTCTGCTTACACCCGGAAATAGTTGAATATTTGGATAATGAGCCTGCTATCATTCTTGGAACAAGCATTGACGGGGATCAGATTACTAATGATAACAATAGAGTATATGCTAACGGAAAAGGTACATATGCAGACATAGTAAAAGGCCTAAAAATGTTTAAAAACAAAAAATTAGGACTTGCTGTTACTATTACTCCTTTAAATCAGGATGTTGATTTGATTTATGACTGTCTTTATCATTTACCAAATGTTGATTGTGTTAGCATGAAATTTATTAGGTGCTATGACGGATCAAAGTATGATTTTGATAGTTTTGACATTTCATATTTAATTAGTAGATATGATAGGTTGTGTTGCAATGTCCTTATAGAGTTAGAAAAAGGCAACTTTGAATACTTAAAAAGCTCCTCAAAGGCGGCGAGTATTTTGGTGGAGTTGTTGATGGGAATCTTTTTAAAGGCACATAGAAAATTGACAGATGTGATGCTGGCAAAAAAATTAGAATAACGGTTAAATAATGCAGGAGATATTTTTTGCTTGCAGCGTTATGTATGGAAACAATGATTATAGGATTGGTAGTATATATAGCGGTATAAATAAAGAAAGTCAGTCAAAATTTGAATGTGTTACTATTGAAAGTGTAATGCAGTGTAAAAATTGCGAGATTAAAAGCGTTTGCGGTGGAGAATGTTATGTAAATGCATATCTGAAAAATAGTGATTTTTATAATCCAATTGATAAAATGTGCAAAATAAAGCTTGAGTTAAACAAGCTAAGCATGTCGTTTGTTAATAAGATAAAAAACAAATCTAGCGTGGTGTATAGTAAACTTATTGACTTTGCTTTTTGAAATTAATGGTTATGAAAATACACCTCTGGCAGTGTGGGCTGTCATGAGCTTTTTAAATGCAAGAAATGTAATTGTTAATTATTCTGAAGTGAACAATTATATCGCGAAATATGACAATATAGTAGAAGGTATATTAAACTATCTTAAGAAATTTGATGACAACATATCTTTATACAAAATATACAATGGAAAAGATATGAAAACACCTGCAATTGCTATAATTAACAATACACAATCAAATGCACTTGATTTTTTTTACATATAGTAAGTATTAATGATGGTAATGTTATTTTCAAAGTTTTTGCATTAGGTAATGCAGATGTAATGAGTTTACCAATATATGAATTTACAAGAGATGTTTCTTGTATAGTTATTTGTTAAGATAGAAATACCTAATAATGCTTATAGGTTTTTTCTATATGTTATTCATACGGATAAGAATAACTAGTAGAGGAGGTGAAATCATGAAAAAAAAATAAATATTAATGAATGTTTAAATGAGCTTAATATTGTTGAATCATCAGAAGAAACTATGAAAAAAAAAAAATAAATGGTGGTTGTACAATCCAAATAGGACGTTGTCTCAAAGATGGTTCGTATTATGTTGTATCATTAACAAACAGATGTAGTAATTATGTTAACCACATAGCTGAAGCAATTACATACTCTATGAATAATGAGAATCTCAAACCCGGCAAATACGGTAAAAAAAAACGCAGTTATTAAAATTTAAAAAGTATTGCGTTTAGTAAATAAACTTTTTTCGCTTATCCGTATGAATTAACTGTTTTTTCTTGATTAAGATTGAGGTGAAATATCAGTTGTATATTAAATTGACATCAATATTTTTTTATTGCTGGCAATATTATTATGTTTTGCATCCTGTTCAAAGAATAATGAAGACGGTCAAAAATTAAAAATATTATACCATAAACAATGAAGATTCGGTTTGTGTAGAATTGATACAAAAATATAATAATTATTGTCTTAAAAAACTTGATGAGTCATATCAAATTGAAATTGTGGAATTTGATTCGGAAGATACTATGCTTACAAAAATATCAACGGAGATAATGGCGGGGAAAGGACCCGACATAATTTCATTGAATCAAAAATTACCTTTTGAAAAGCTGATTGATAACGGTTCATTTGCGGATATAGATGAGCTTTTGCGAAATTATACAAATCCGATATAGATTTTGATGACTATAATTCAACAATAATGGATTGCGGAATTTACAATGGAAAGCGATATATTATACCTATAGCTTATTGCCCCAATATACTTATAACAACTCAGGAAATATTAGATAAATATAATCTGGAAAATACTAACTTTTCATTTAAAGAGTTAGAGATACGGTTATCTGACAAAGACCATAATTATGCGCTTTTTGGAAATAAAGATGAAACATATAAGTTCTTCCTTTCCTATGTTAATGAATATGTGGATTTTTATAATAAAACTACAGAATTTTCAAGCGATGAATTTACCGAGAGCTTAGATTATATTGGAAAAATGATTAGGAATGATAATTCAAGAAAAAAAGAAGGAACTAACATGGGATATAATAGGTAATTATTTGTTTTCGTACTTCACAATTATCTTTCGACGGTTCTATGATGAGTACGCTAAATTCTTATTTTTATATTTATAATAATAACAGCACGCCACGGTTATTATTCCAAACTACAATAAAAAAAGGCGAATGCAGTATCAGCATTTGTTCAATGTGGTATTGCATTGAATAATAATTCAAATAACAAAGAAAAAGCGTTGGCTTTTATTCAATATGTTTTAAGTTATGATATTCAAAAAATTATGGAGTGAAAGCAGCTCATCATCATCAATAGTGGTAAGGGCACTGCCTGTAAATAAAGCTGCTTTTGAATATGTAATTGACCATACGTCAAAACGTGTATATGATATTAATGATGATGGAGAGTATGAGAAATCTGAGGAAGAATATTCAGATGAAATAAAAACTAAGTTTTTTAATGAATATTTAGATATGATTAACAGTATAAGCAGTTGTACTTTATATGATTATCTGGAATTTGAAAATACTTATTACAACTCCTCGGTTATCGGAGATATTGTGAACGATTACTTAAGCGGAGATATTTCAAAAAGAGAAATTTATTCGTCAGCTTTCAGCGGCAACGGAAATTTATTTAAACAGAATGAACTGGTATATTATGATTAGATTCAAATGTATATTACAAAATGATGAAACAGATTGCGGTCCGGCTTGCCTGGCCGCAATTTTTAGAAAATACGGTTTAAAAGTATCTATAGCAAAAATTCGCGATATTGCAGGTACAGATCGACAAGGTACTAGTGCATACGGTCTTGTAAAGGTAATTGAACATTTTGGTTTTCAGCAAAAGGTTGTTGAAACTGATAAGGAATCGTTAACCTCTAAATTACCTATACCTGCTATTGCACATGTAGTGATTGACGATTCCTTATTGCATTATGTAGTTATAACTAAAGTTAAGGGTGATACTGTAGTAGTTTCCGACCCTGCAAAAGGAATTGTAAAATATAAAAAAAGAAGATTTCCTTAAAATCTGGACTAATATTTTAATTCTAATTGCACCAACAAATAAATCTCAAAAGGGTAATAAAAAACAAAGCACGTTACTAAGTTTTTTTTTGCCTGCTTATTTCTCAAAAAAAATGGTTATTGCTGAGGATTTTTTTATTCTGTCTATGATACTGACCTCAATAGGAATTATTACTTTTTTTATTATCAGGTTTTAATGGATAATATAGTTCCAAGCTCTTCTTTAGAAATGCTGAACTATGTGTCAGTTATTACTTTGTGTTTATTCTTTGTGCAGATAGGACTGAATTTTTTAAGAGGATTTTTAATTGTAAAATTAGAGCAGAATATTGATATTCCTATTATGCTGGGATATTATAACCACGCTTTGATTTTACCCATGAAGTTTTATTCTATGCGTGATACCGGGGAAATTATTTCCCGATTTAGCGATGCTTCGAGTATAAGAGATATTGTATCGGAAGCGTCATTAACAATTATGATGGATACTATTATGGCAGTCGTAGGTGCAGTAGTTTTATTTAACAGCAACAGGCTATTATTCTTGATATCTGTAGTTATGCTTTTTTTTATATGGGATAATAGTTTTTGTATATAATAAACCAATTAAAAAAAACAACAGAAAAATAATGGAAATGAATTCTAAGGTTACCTCTCAATTTATTGAAACTGTAAATGGTATTGAAATTATTAAAGCTTTTAATCAGGAAGATAACGAAAAAGAAAAAACGGACAAATTGTATAGGAAATTTTTAAAAAGGGTATTTAACGGAGGCGTATTATCTCTTAGCCAGCAGACTGTAACTATGTTTGTTGCAGTTGTAGGAGAACTTGTCATCTTATGGATTGGCGCTACTTATGTTATTAAAGGAGAACTGACGATTGGTGAGCTAATAACTTTTAATGCGTTATTAGGATATTTTATCGAACCAATAAAAAATTTAATTAATCTTCAACCGCAAATACAAACGGCAGTTGTAGCGGCCGATAGATTAGGGGAAATTCTTGATATATCTCCGGAATACGAAAACAATGATATGTGCACAGCTTATGATAGTGAAATCAAGTTTGACAATCTTATAATCTCGAATCTGAATTTCCGATATGGAAACACGAGACCTTGTATTAAAAGATATTAATTTAGAAATTAATCATGGAGAAAAAATAGCATTTGTTGGCGAAAGCGGTTCAGGAAAAACTACTTTGGCTAAATTATTGGTAAGGTTATATGAGCAGGAAAAAAGGAAATATTAAACTTGATTCCGTTGATATAAGGGATTTTCCAATAAGTCAGATAAGAAATAATTTTTCTTACATATCGCAAAAATGCTTTTCTTTTTAGCGGAACAATAAAAAGAAAATTTGTTGTTTGGTAATTCTGATGCAAGTGATAATGATATATTAAGAGTTTGTAAAATATGTGAACTTGAAGAATATATTAACAGTCTACCGTTAAAGTATAACACCAGAATAGAGGAAAACGGCAAAAAATTTGTCAGGCGGTCAAAAAACAACGTTTAGCAATAGCAAGAGCTTTATTAAAAAAAATCCGAAAATTTTAATTATGGATGAGGCTACGAGTAACCTGGATTATATTACTGAAAAAACTATCGAAAATACAATTAATAAGTTTTCGAAAAATATGACAACAATAATCATAGCTCATAGACTTAGCACCATTAAGGATTGTGACAAGATTTTTGTGTTCAAAGACGGTCAGATAGTTGAAACCGGAAATCATAGAGATTTACTAAAGCAAAGGGGGTATTATTATCAACTTTGGAATGGACAAGATAAGAGTATTACATAGGAATGATATTATGAAACGAAAAACACTGACAAGAAAAAAAGAAAAGAACATATAGCAGCATACCTGTTTATATTACCGTCTTTTTTAGGCATAGCGGTGTTTTTTATATTGTGCCGTACATAATTTGTTTTATAAAAAGCCTGTATGTCGGCGATACTTTTTTTGTGGGCATAGAAAATTACATACAGCTTTTTTCAAAACAACACATTTTTGCTTGCACTTAAAAAACACGGGCATATTTACAGTTACGGCGATACCGTTGTTAATGGTGATTTCGTTTTTGATAGCGTTGTTTCTTAAAATTCTTTCAATAAAATATCTTCCTTTTTCAGAAGTGCATTGCTTATTCCTGTTGTAGTTCCGATTGCATCTCTGATTTGCGTGTGGCAATTAGTTTTTGATGATTACGGTGCAATCAACGGATTACTTAATTCACTTGGATTTAATACTGTTGTATTTTTTAATTCGGAATGGTCTATGGTGATGATCGTTTTTATTTATGTGTGGAAGTACTGCGGATTTTGTGTGATTCTTTTTTACGGCAGGCATTGCCAATGTTTCGCAATCTCTCTACGAAAGCGCAAGGCTTGATGGTGCAAAATCACATCAGCTTGTAACTAAAATTACTATACCTATGATTGCACCAACTACATTTTTTGTTTTTCTGATGGAGCTTATTTATTCATTTAAAATTTTCCGTGAGGTATTTGCTTTGTTTGGTGATTATCCAAACACCAATGTGTATTTTTTGCAGAACTTCATCAACAACAATTATTACAATCTTAACTATCCAAGATTTGTCGGCGGCATCAATTGTCTTATCGCTGTTTATAATTATAGTGCTGTTTATTTTCTTCTGCTTTGAAAGGAAACACAGCTATTCTTGAGAGGTTTGTTATGAAAGATACGGTTATGAAAATACTAAAATATATTTTGCTGATTGCTGTAACTGTGCTGTTTTTTGTTTCCTGTCATTTATATGCTTGCTTGTTCATTTATGACAGGTTCACAGGTAAGTGAAATGCTTAATTTTTCTGACGGAAAATATAAAGAACTCAATATGATTCCGAATATGGCAACTTTGGAGCAGTTTTATCAGACTCTTTTCAGAAAACCCGAGTATTTGTTAAAGTTCTGGAATTCGGTTATTTGTACTTTTCCGACAGTAATCGGTCAGGTTGCAGTATCATCATTGGCGGCTTTTGCTTTTGCAAAATTGAAATTCCCGTTCAGGGACAAGCTGTTTTTCATATACATAATTTTGCTCATTTTGCCGTTGCAGGTAACACTTGTTCCTGATTTATATGATTCTTGAAAATATGAATTTGCTGAATAATTTTCTTGCGGTAATTTTACCCGGAACTTTTTCTGCATTCGGAATTTGTCTTTTGAGGCAAAGTATAAAATACATTCCCGATTCCGCAATTGAGGCGGCAAGAGTTGACGGTGCGTCATATTTGAAGATATTTACTAATATTATTCTTCCGCAGATTAAGGGCGGACTCATAACACTTGCGTTGCTCTGCTTTATTGATAATTGGAATGTAGTTGAACAACCGCTGATTTATTTTGATAATGTGGGTATGTATCCGCTTTCCGTAACGCTTACTGATGTCGGTAGTTCGGATTACGGCATAATATTTGCCTGCGGAGTTATATTTATGATTCCTGCATTGCTTATTTATCTTTACGGACACAGGGATATTGATTCGCCTTTTGTCGGAACTGATAAGGGATAGGAGAGAGGCTTTTATGAAAAAAAAAAAGATAAGCTAAAGAGCGTAGTGCTGAAATTTTCAATTGTATTTTTTATTGTGATTGCATTACTTACATATTTTTCAAAAACAATCAATAATATGCTTCTTCCAAAGGTCAAAGTGGTTTCGGTTCAAACAGGTGTAATTGACGATACCGCAGGTTCAAATGATATGAAAACACATTATCTTTTTGCCTGTTTCATCGGTGGATGGGGCAGGCAATACGGGAATAGTATTTGTTATAAATAAAACCGAAAACGGTGATGCAACAGTTGAAGAGGTTTCGGTGGATATATGTAACAGTGACGAGCTGTATTGCGAGGTGACATCGGACTCACTTTTTTTGGCGACAGTCAAGTTGTATATAAAACAACCAAGAGTATAGAAAAACGGTTCAAGTGTTTATATTGAGGAGGAAACAGTGTGAGCAAAAAGAAAAATTGTTTCGTTTCTGTTACTGCTGTTGCTGACTGTGAGCGTTTTTATTGCGAATATTATAATTATTGAAAATGCAAAGGGCAATTACCTGATGTTACTCAATTAACTTTATGATAAAAATTCCGAAACTGCTCCAAAAACGGTTTCTGAACTTGAAAAGCTGTTTGAACGGATTACTGACAAAGAGCAATACGTAATATCTTAGTTCTTCACCCCATAATCCTCGAGCATCACGGAATAATAACCTCGCCAGGCTTTTTTCTGTGGCATGTGAAAACGGAACGATATCCGCTATCGGGGTTTTCAGCCGTTCCGGGTTAAATTTAATATCTCCGGTTACCGGCATACAATCAGGATATCGCCTAAATCTGAATGCCCGGTTCCGTTAAAGTGCGTATGACTAAACCCCTACAATAGAACTTATCCCGGTGCTGATAGTTTGGCACAATACTCGTATACCCGCGATTTGATAGGTTCCGATTTATATTATTCGGAATCGTATCGGTATCCGGACTGAGCTGTACCAAACCATGAAAGTACGCAGGCCCCCGGGAAAATATTCCCCGCCGTTCGTGCCGATCAACGGATCCCACATAATCGATTTTCTTCTGACCGTTTACCGATAATCCGCATATCAATAACGCCATTGTAAGTAAGTTTCTATTCATCTATCAAAAAATTATTTCAGTTTTTTTGTTTATTATGATGTTTCAAATATTCCAAAAACTTTAAATTTGAAGGTGTTTTTTTTTGCCGGTTCGTCTTTCGCCTGAGCATATAGTTTTTCTCCCAAAGCAATGTATCTCGCCCTATCGGCCGAAGCGAAGCCTCGGCTACAATCCGGTCGCAAAACTGAATATAAGGAATTTCCTTGGTCACTGAATTTCGGAAATTCAGTTTCACAAACCGAAATCAACTCTTCCACCCCCTTCTTC
>VOFJ01000474.1_pt1 | contig 44662 bp, 56 predicted proteins | sample 5384081 | NCBI WGS metagenome assembly VOFJ01 (sample SAMN12384729, study PRJNA508395) | human gut metagenome | isolation source: healthy gut I | host: Homo sapiens
GGGTTCCCATAACAGCGAAGCAAACGTCTGGCGGGAGATGGATGACGTCAGTTCAACCAGTACATCGGTAAAGGTTTATCCGGGAACTTTCGCCCGGTTTTCAGAATGTGGGGAGGCTTTCGGAATGGACGAAGGAAGGAAGAGATGGACGCGTTCGCAGAAATATTGTGAAAAATGCAGTGTAAGGTTGGTGCAACAATCCTATCTGACCGGGCATTGGCGTGCGGTATGAGACGGACGAGGAGCTGACTGCGTATGCATCGAAGATGTTACCAGACCGCCTGGGTATCGATCTATGAAAAGGTCTGAGCAACGTTAAGATTTATTGTATGTCAATAGACTGAGCCTGGATGACTCAAAGGGGGGACTGGCATTTGAAATGGCTGCGTTTCAAAAAATATCACTTTTTATCTGTACTTAACGAGTTTGCGCACAGACATCTGCCAGTACCTGCTGGCGACGACGCTTTCCCGTGGGCCAGGGGAGACAGTGGAATGGAGCGTTACAAACAGCATGGTTCCGATTTCCAACGTATTTGGCGGACATCATTATGTAAACGACTTCGAAGCCGGAGGATCTTTTTTATAAGATTTTCAAGCGTCACTGCCGATGTTGTCAATATGTTAAAGCCGGCATGGAGCGAACATTCTGGGCGAGTTTCCGGTCCTGGCGCAGGCATTCAAGCAGGGACAGAACAATATTAATGGCATAAAGATGGACGTGTGCGGATGCCTTCTATAGCAGGAAAGAATCCTACTCATTTCGCAGATTCCAGGAGATGGCACTGGAAGTTAAATGCTGGTGTGTTCGAATGGACCCGTGACCTCCGCAGTACCGTTGAGAACAAATGGGGATTGCTGCGCTGGGATGATACGGATTACGGCGCACGGACTGGTTGTATGCCTATGGCCTGCTGGTTCGCTAATTTTGGAAAATTTCCCGAAACCTGCGATTTCACTCCGAGGACTATCTGCGCAGCGACGGCAGGCGGTTCCTTCTCTGTTGCGATCGTCAAATCGTCACGAAAGAGCCTGTTGAGATCGATGTTTTCTGGAAAATCTGGGAAATGAGACAAGGCTCTGCGCAGATATCTGTATGATTCTGCCAATGCCCTGCAGCAAATTTGCAGAGCTGCAGGATTACAGGTAGGGCTGTGCATGCGCCGGCAACAGCGTGCGTGAAATGACCGTTCCGGCAAGCTCCATCGTTCTGCTGACAACGGATTACACCGAGTCATAAGCCGGCAGCAATTGCAGGTATTTGTGCAGAAGACAGGACGATGGTTTGCCTGGGAAGCCTCTGCAGAGGCTGGGCATCGCTTATTATCGTGTATATAAGGGCGGGTCTGCAGACTTTGTTTGCGCAACAAAGCGGAAAGGTCAGATTGTACTCCACCATCGCAGCGTCCTTTGCGGATCCCGGACGCAGCGCCCAGGATCTCTCTAGAGCTGGAGTCTGTCGTAAAATGCAGGGGAAATCACTGAACAGTGCAGCCGCGATAGCTGCTTTGGCGGCAATAAAGTAATATAGTTTGGATCGTGTGGATCAGACGGGAAGAAGCGAGGAAATGAGATGGCCTATAACGAAGGCGAGTGAATGGATGGATTCAAGACACTGGAGCGGCACGGTGCTGGACGCGGTCACAGGAGCTTTTTGGAACGGCTTGGACACGTGCGACTGCTGCAGGCTTTGTCATGTGGCTGGGTACACGAACGGCGAGAGGTTCGGTCTGCGCGTGCCTGTCGAGATTCTGGACGGCAGCCGGATATCAGGTTGGACTGTTCGTTTTCTCCCCATTTAAAAACGTTTTAACGACAAGGATTTATGCTGGAACAGAGATCGGAGACGAAGATTTCTGCGTGAGAGTTGGCGTCACGGATCCGAACACAGGCAGCGAAGTCATGAAGATGCGCCGACAGTGTGAGATCATGACGGCAATGGGATGCTGTATTTTGCAGAAAACAGTGCGGATTCAGATGTTGGAAGTCGGCATGGGCGGCAGGCTGCCACCCGTGTGATCTCGATCGCCGGAGGCTGCTGATCATGCAGGGCCATCGGTGGATTGGCGAAAAGCGGAGCTGCGATACACTGGATCGCGGAGAAAAGCATGGGCATCGTGAGACAGGCGGCACGGTCATTGTGGACGGAAGCAATACCGCAGTTGGTGCCGGTATTTGATCTGTCCAGCAAACAGGCGTTGCTTGTTACAGAAAGCGCGCGGAACAGATCCGGAGATGTTTGTGTTAAGTCCGGCGGCCGAGGTATTTGATTATAAGGATCTGAAAGAGCTTCGTCTCTCTGACAGGTGTCCTATCAGATGAATAATAACGCGGCGGTGGTCATAGAAACTCTTCGTGTGCTTTCGGAACAAAAGCGCGGGTATAGGATCCGGTGAAGCTGCTCTGCAGCAAAGAAACTTTCCAGAGGTGTATTGGCCGGGGACGCTTTGAACGCGCTGTATGAGCAGCCGACCTTTCTGCGGATGGCTCCCAGCAGCGAGACTGGCATCCGGGCACTTGCTGAAAAGCCTGCGCAGTATTCCGGATATCTGTTTCCTGCTGTCATTCTTTCTGCAGAGGATGGCTAGCACAATGCTGCAGCTGGATCTGAACCTTTGGCAGAGGAAATCGGCGTGATTATGCCGCCAATGACAGCGATGGATGCGAAAGAGGCTGGCTGCAGCAGATCAGCCTGGAGATGTGCGGTAAGGACGGCGGCATTTGATTCGATCGAAGAGGTGCGCAGTATGATCGAAAATGCTGGAAAAGGAGGATAGCTGATGCTGTGCGGCCCGGCTCGCTGTATTCGATTGAAGAGATCCGGTACCTGCGCAGACGGGGGAATTTTCATCAAAACTGCGGAGGCCGTGAGAGACTGTGACATCGGAAGAAACTGGCAAGCGCTTTACTGCAGCTAAAGGAAGCGGATCGCCGGTAGCCCGAACGCACTGGTATCGGCACCCTTTCGGAAAAGACGGTTCTACTGCGGTGTTGAAAAATTATTGCGCTCCGGGTGAAACGCAGCATGAAATTCCGGTGGAGGGCTGCGTGGCAGATAGCTGTTAATCGAAAGAAGTTATCGAAATCCCACAGTTGAAGCTTCGATCGGGTTGCTGGCTAGGCGATTCCTGCCCTTGTATCCGGTGAGCGATCATTTAATACTTACGATCCCATACCAGAAGCATGTTTTTTCTGGATCGACGAGGAAGCCGAGAGGAATTTCCGGCGGACGGAAATCTCCATTAAGGGAAGTCCTTATCTGGCATTTAAGAGGCTGTACCAGGATCAAAGCTTATCTGCAAGACCCGAACCTGATTCGGCTCACGTTTCTGAATATGGAAGAATATAAGCTGTTAAATGGTTGGAACCCCGGGACAAAAACGTGGCTCCAGCCGTTATGACAGAATTCCTGTTTCCATTGAGGAGAAATGGAATTTACCTGCGCACAGGATTATGTCAGCTGATCCCATACGATCTGCCGGGGCCACGCTGCGCAGCTTGCGAATTTTTATTCGAAAGGAGCAGGCTGGCATTGTGTGTAATATCCTCCACGACCTTGGCGTGATGAAGCGGGAGGGGCAAAAAAGAAATGCGTATCTCCACAGGGTGGTGGGTATGAGCTTCGATGGACAGAATATCGTCAGAAAAATCTGCATTCCATCCTCCAGTGTGAGGATGCGCTGAAAAAAGGTCGAGCTTTTTTGACCGTGCCGGATATAGAGACATAGGAACCGCCCTGTTTTTGCGTTTGTCAGGGCAAAAAAGGTAATGGAAATCATGGTTTTTCGGAGAGATGTTCGAAGCTGCTGAAATTTTATATCGAGAAGCTCTTGCAGGATCTTCGTTGAGTGTGATCTTTTCTTCTGTCAGGCGTGCTGTTTCCAAAATGGCGGAATCATAGCCGGTGAGAGCGGCAAAGGGGAGAAAACTGGGCTGCGCGGTCATGGACATCTGAGGATGTGTTTTGGAAACGTGGTGCGGAAGATGGATGATATCGCTGTAGTCTGACTTCATGCCTTATGTCCTCCAATCTGGTTGTTGCGGTCTTTGGCGGTTGCCCCTCTTCCAGGTTCATCGCTTTGAGAACTGCGTTTTACCGAATTTTTTTCGGATGGAAAGCATCGCCTCCTGCAGCTTTCGCTCACGCTCCAGGTCAGCAGCGTCGGCTTTCTGTTTTTGTTCTTCTGCTGCATAATCTGTGAAAAGATCGAGCTGGGTAAAGCGGTCTTTCTTTTGCAGAGCAGTGTCCTCCGGGATAATGTGGTTGGCGACAATATACAGCCGGCGGATCAGGAGCGTCGGATCGATAAGACGATCGAAAAGATCGACGGCGGCGTTCATGATCCTGTGGGAAGAGGAGGTATAGTCGTCCAGATTTTGGGTTCCATGCGCCTGCTTTTGGAATCGAGCGGCCGTAGCGGTCTGTTTCGATGGAACCGTGGTAGGCGGATCTCCGGGAGGGATCGGACAGGGTTTTCGATATTCGTAGCCGACGGTGAGGACAATCTGGTCGGTTACGATTTTTTTATTTACAAGATCGAGGGCGAGCTGGTCTGCCATTTCTTTCAAAACGAGCTTTGCTTTGTCTGTCTCATACGGACAATGCAGAACCTGCCCGGAGCTGATGCTGTTGGTTTCCGGTTTGTAGGCTTTGATTTCCGGGACGGTGCAGGGTTCAAAGCCCCAGGCGTGGTCGATCAGAAGCTCTGCATTTTTTCCGAAAAGCCGATAGAGCAGGTCTTCATTTTTGACAGAGCAGCGTGCGATATCCCCCATCGTGAACAATCCATTTTCGGCAAGCTTTCTGGCATAGCCGTGTCCGATGCGCCAGAAGTCAGTGAGCGGCTGATGTGCCCAGAGCTTTTGGCGGAATGTCATTTCATCGAGAAAAGCGATGCGCACGCCGTATTCATCTGCTGGGAGGTGCTTTGCTACGATATCCATTGCAACCTTGCAGAGAAAAAGATTCGTCCCGATGCCGGGCAGTAGCGGTGATTCCTGTCGTATCCATGACATCGAGAATAATTTTACGGGCAAATTCGCGGGCAGACATCCCGCTGGCGGGCAGATAATCCGTAATGTCCATAAAAACCTCGTCGATGGAATAAACTACGATATCCTCCGGTGCGACGTATTTCATATAGATAGAATAAATTCTGGTGCTGCATTCCATATAATGCGCCATCTGGGGCGGCGCGATCAGAAAATCAACGGCGAGTGCCGGATTCTGAGAAAGCTCCGAGAAAAAATAGGATGTACCGGAAAGTATCTGTCCGGGCGCATGCTGTTTTCGTTCGATATTGACTTCCCGGACTCGCTGCTTTACTTCAAAAAGACGACTTCGTCCGGACATGCCAAAGCTTTTCAGAGATGGTGTGACAGCAAGACAGATGGTTTTGTCTGTACGGCTGATGTCTGCCACGACAAGGTTGGTGTCAAGGGGGTCAAGGCCGCGCTCTCGACATTCTACGGAAGCGTAAAAGGACTTTAAGTCGATGACAATATAGATGCGGTCTTTCATGGAAGGTGGCCTCCTTTCTTTACATTGCAGTGGCTTTTTTATATTATACACGAACAGATGTTTGCTTTGCAAAGAAAATTTTTTATCTGGTTTCCTATTTTTTTCGAACAGTCTTTCAGGAATCTGATATACTATCATCTATAGGATGCCCAGGGTGAAAAAGGAGGATTCCTTATTATGTTCAGACAAGGAAAACAGGCTGTGAAAAAAAAAACCGGCACAGCAAAATGTGGTAATCATTTATGCCGACGATCTTGGTTTTGGGGATCTTGGATGCTATGGGAGCAGGATGATCGACACCCCGAATCTGGACAGGCTGTGTGCAGAAGGATTGAAATTTACCAACGCATATTCTACCTCTGCGGTTTGTACGCCTGCACGCTTCAGCATTCTGACAGGGCGTTATCCGTTCCGGAATGATCAGGCACATATTCTGCCGGGAGATGCAGGCTGTATTATTAAAAAGAGAGCTTGATACCGTTCCAAAGCTGTTTCAGAGAGCGGGGTATCATACCGGAATTGTTGGAAAATGGCACCTGGGGCTGGGAGATGGCAGCAAACCGATCGACTGGAATCAGGAGATCAATCTGACACCGATAGACCTTGGTTTTGAGGAATCATTTATTTTTCCGGCAACGGCAGACCGTGTGCCCTGTGTATTCTTAGAGGGACGCTCGGTGGTAAACCTGGATCCAAAAGATCCGATCGAGGTTTCCTACGAAGCAGAATCTCCCTTTGAGGATATTCCAACGTATTATAAAAATCCGGAGCTTCTGCGCGTGCGCTCTTCTCACGGACACGATAAGAGCATTGTAAACGGCATCGGAAGGATTGGCTATATGCGCGGCGGAAGCAAAGCAGTCTGGAAGGATGAAGAGCTGGCAGAAACCTTTTTAAATCGGGCAACGCGGTTTATTTCAGACAGCTGCAGGGCAGAAAAACCATTCTTTTTATATTACGCCCTTCATCAGCCCCATGTACCCGCGTGCCCTCTGAGCGCTTTGATGGCGCGACCGGACTGGGACCCAGAGGGGATGTGATCGCAGAGCTTGACTGGTGCGTTGGGGAAGTGATGGCTGCGTTGGAAAAAGAAGGGATTCTGGATAACACCATGATTATTTTTTCCAGTGATAATGGACCGGTACTGGATGATGGTTATCTGGACAGAGCATATGAATTAAATGGGACGCATCGGGCAGCAGGACCGCTGAGAGGCGGAAAATACAGCAAATTTGACGGTGGTACAAGGATTCCGTTTATTGTATACAGTTCTGCGCTGAAGCATCGGGGTGTTTCTGAGGCGCTGATCAGTCAGGTAGATCTGTATGCTTCCTTTGCACATATGCTTGGCATCGAAACAAGAGAGGACAGCGCAGTAGACAGCCAGGACAGGTATGCGGCACTGATCGGAGAGGATCCTGCAGGCAGATCAGAACTGATGACAGAGGACTTATCCGTGTGCGGAAAAATGCTGCGCTGCGGCAGCTGGGTATACTTATCTCCCAGCGAAGGAGCTCCATATATGCCCTTTACCAGAATTGAAACCGGTTTATCAAAGGATCCGCAGCTTTACAATATGGATTATGATATCGGGCAACAGAACAACATCGCCTGGGATTATGCAGATCAGGTGGAGAAGATGGAAAAGCGTCTGCAGGAGATCCTGACAAGCGAAAGCACCAGATAAAACGAAGAAAAACAATAGAATGCCCGAAAGATCCGGGTAGAAAGGATTGAAAAATGGCAGGATATCTGATTAAAGAAACCACTTGCGAGGAACGCAAACAGATCGTGGAGGAGGCACTTGGCAATCTGTCCGCCAGTTGCGACGGTTGTATGGCGGGACTTGCGGATATGTATCAGGATTACATCGACGGCAAAAAAAGAAATCCGTGACATCAACATGGAATTCAATGCCAGATACGAGAGAGGAGACATGGATCGGGAAGAAAGAAGAACTGCTGCCCGATGTCTGTGTAAAGGGAAAAAAAGAATAGAAAGACAGGAATCAGCCGGGACGCGATGGTGCATTTCGGCTGATTTTTTCATAATCGAAACTGTCAGTTGAAAAAACATTGTGAGGAAGTAAAACTTTACTTTTTACAGCGTTGACAGTGCCGAAACGGACAGATATAATAGCAGCAGGGTAAAATCGAAGGAAAGGTTTGGAAGAAGAAATTGGAAAGAAAAATACGATTTGACAAAGGGAGATGTTTTCCGGACGATCCTGATGTTTATGCTGCCGATCCTGGCAGGAAACGTATTTCAACAGCTGTATTCTGCTGTGGATACGATCATCGTGGGCCGTACCCTTGGTTCTGACGCGCTGGCGTCGGTTGGAAGTATCGGAAGTCTGCAGTTTCTGGTGTTTGGATTTTTTGTTCCGGCCTTGCCGGCGGTGTGACAGTTGTGACATCTCAGTTTATTGGCGCAGGAAAAACGGAAAATGCGAGACGTTCCAACAGCGGTGATCTATATGATCTGGGCGGTGGTTTCCCTGCTTTGTACCGTGGTAGGTATTGTTTGCCTGCCAGGGCTTTTGCATATTTTGAATATGCCGGAAAAGCTGTTTCAGCGTGCGTATGCTTATCAGCTGGTCTGCTTTATCGGACTTGGAGGACAGCTTTTATACAACGTGGAATCAAGCCTTTTTGAGGGCGATTGGAAACAGTAAAGTACCGCTTATTTTTCTGATCATTTCCTCTGTGTTGAACATTATATTGGATTTTGTGTTTATTCTGGTGTTTCATATGGATGTGGTCGGAGCAGCTGCAGCGACGATTCTGGCCCAAAGCCTTTCCGGGGTCGGATGTCTGATCTACAGCTTTCGGAAATATCCGCAGCTGCGTGTCAGAAAAGAAGATTTTAAAATATCATTTGCTTTTTTAGCGGATCATCTCCGGGTAGGGCTGCCGCTTTCGATTCAGGACTCCATTACGGGCGTCGGAATGATGGTATTTCAGAGTGCGTTGAACGGGATGGGTGCAGATGCGATTGCGGCATACACTGCATGTAGTAAGCTGGAAACCTTTGTCGAGATGCCGATGTATTCGATCGCAGTTGCCATGGTAACGTTTACAGCACAGAATTTTGGTGCGAAGCAATATCAGAGAATTCGAAAAGGAATGAAGGTTTCCCTTTTGAGCTGTCTCTTTTTCAGTGTTGTGGTAGGCGGATTGATCATTGTGTTCTGTAAGCCGCTCGTTTCGATTTTCGTTGGAAGCGGTGCAGTAGAGGTGATCCGGCTGTCCAGAATTTACAACAGTATTGAAGCCAGCTGCTTATGGTGTGCGGCCCTGTTGTTCACCTACCGGGGGCGCGGTGCAGGGAACCGGAAATACGAAGATCCCGATGATGGGCGGATTTTTGGAGCTTCTCATGCGTGTTTTTGCAGCACTTTGCTTAAGCCGTATCTGGGGCTTCCCGGGACTGGCAATGGCCTATCCGCTGGCGTGGATATTTTTGCGGCACTGTTAAACATGTGGTATTATCGAAAGCTGGACAAAAATGATTTTCAGTGTACCAGAACTTCATTAATATGAAGAAGAATATGTTCCATGAGATAGAGGAGGACGAGTTGCTCGTCCTCCTTTGTCATGTCGGAAATCGGCTGCAGGAGAGTGATGTGGAGAATTGAGGTATCCAGAGAGCTTTCCGTAACTGCAAAAGGCACAGAGACATTCTTTGCCAAATACGGAAACCTGCGCCTGAATATCACCGGTCATAACTTGGTCATAGGAGCTTTTCAGGCGATCCAGAATATCAAAAATCGCATAGACGGTCATACGCCGCGGACAGCCTAGATCCTGTTTGAGCGTGAACATGAGAGAGCCCTCCTATTACATTTTCCAATGAAAACTGGCGTTTTTTGCTTTTTTCAATGCTGCAGACTTACAGCGGCCGCAGCGTGCCTATTATTTCGGCAAACACATTGCTGGAGATATCAATATTTTCTTCGGATGTGCTTGCACCAACGATATAGGGGACACCGTCGATATCAGCTGCAGCGAAGATAGAAATATCGGAATCGTGAGAAACGATCCGAAATTGCCAGATAATATCGTCTTCACGGCTTTCTGTCATGATCTCCGAAAGGGAAGCGCCGGAGACATCTTCCCAGATGCCGGAAAGGTAAGCAATACATTCGTCTGCGTTTTTTCCGGCAGAAAGTCCCTGCTCCACCTCAATATATTCCTCTTCGTTGGAGGAAAGGAAAAGAAAGGAGGGCGGTTCCGCTGTTGCCGTTTGGAAGCGTAAAGCTGCTGCGTCTTGTGCTGCTGATCTGAGTGGAATCCGTGATGCATTGGATGCCTGCAGCGGTGTCGCAATAGCGCTCGTAGGTAATATCCACAGGACCATTTATACGAAAGGATGTCAGATTGTTGTAAATCTGTGTGTGGTCTGTTTCGGAATCCTTTGGATAGGAGCCGACGAGCAGATATGCGCCAAAGTCATTCATTCCTTTCCTTCTACTGCAAGCAGTACATGCTGCAGGGTGGTCTGGCTGGAATCTGTTCCCTGGAAGAAAATCTGGTAAGCGGACTGTCCGCCGAAATCGTCCGGTCCTGCGGTCAGAATCATGGCGTCGGTAAGACCGTAGCCCTCTGCGTAGGAGGAAACAATATCCTCCCGGTAGTTTTCGATGTCGGCAAGGGAATAGATCGGAACAATTGTAGCCCAGTTGAAGCTGGTTTCGATCCGGCAGTTTCTGGCATTGTTGGTAAAAAGTAAAACCATCATCTGAAACGCTATACTCTGCCGGAACGTCGATGGTGGCATTTAAAATTCCGAGATCATAGGTGACAACTTCCGTACCGGTGCTGTCGTTTGAATCGCCGGAAGAAGGATCGTCCGGTGTGTCTGAATCCTGTCCGGGCGGAGTTTGAGAGGGCGTCGGCGTATCCGAACCGGGAGGTGCAGATGCAGAAGAAGGATTCATGGACGAAGCAGAGTTTGTGTAGTTGGTATTTTTTCCGGATTTTCCGGAAAGGGGCAAAAAAAAAGAGGACGAGGGCGACTACCGCGACCAGAGCGCCGCCAAGAGCGACTGCCAGAAGCGGATTTTGTTTCAGATGTGCCGACAGGACAGCAAAAAATGTGGCAGGTCGGGAAGACAACGCGCCGGTACATTGCTGCGGTGCGTTTGCCGTTGATCCGGGGGATGGCGATTGTGCCGATGCAGTTGCGACATCCCCGTTCAGCGCGCAGATAAAGGCTTCCATGCTCATGAAGCGGTCTTCCGTACGGATGCTGAGCGCCTTCAGAATCGCCTGTTCGATGGCAGGGGAAATGGAGATGCCAAGCTCGGAGGGGCGTTTGAGCGTATCGCCGTGAATCCGTTCGATGGAATCCGGCGGAAGAACTCCGGTGATGCAGCGATAAAGCGTTGCACCCATGGCATAAACGTCTGTCCAGGGTCCCTGATTTCCATGGGAAGAGTATTGCTCCTCCGGGGCATAGCCATGCTTTAGAATAACGGAAACGCTTTTCCCATCACCGGAAGCAAAGCGCGCTGCGCCGAAGTCCAGAAGCCTGCTGTCACCGTCGGCGGTCAGGTAAATGTTGTCCGGGCTGATATCCCTGTGTAAAAGCTGCATGGAGTGGACAGAAACGAGCGCGTTCATAACCGGCAGCAGGATTTTCAATGCTTCTTCGCAGGAAATTTTTTCCCCGTGCGCAGCAAGATAGGCTTTTAGACTGGTGCCGTTCACGTATTCCATGACGAAGTATGCGGTGTTGTTTTCCCGGAAATAGTTCTGGACGGAAACGATATTCGGTGTGTTCTGGAGCTTTGCCAGAATGCGTGCTTCCTCCAGAAAACGTTCCATTCCGGATTGATAATCCTTTTCCTGATGACTGGTCAGAACGACAGTATAGCGGTCGGTATTCCGGGTAGCCATGGCGGAGGGCATATATTCTTTGATGGCGACTTTGATTTCGAGGGTCAGGTCAAAGCCGAGGGTAGTAGGTAATGCCGAAGCCGCCGATGCCGAGGACTTTGCCGATCAGGTAACGGCCGTTTACAATTGTGCCCAGGGGAAGGGCGAGATAGGGCTGCTGCTTTGTTTCATCGAACCCGCAGACGGGGCAGACCGTGCCGGGGTCTTTTTCGGAAAAGCAGCCGTAACAGATACGTTCGGGATTCATAGTTCCTCACATTCCGCCGCAAAAGCGGCTTTTTGATGATAGTACATCGTTTTCGAAATAACTATACCACTCACTTGCCTGTGAATCCGATTGCACAGGTATAAAAGCCTCAGCGTAGCCCGCTACGCCTGCGTTTTTATACCTGCACACTCGAATCCACATCCTACGCGATTGGTATAGTTATTTACGAAACGCTGTACTAGACAGCTGTAAAATGTTCCGGTGTATTAGGAAAATGCTGGCGAGATCGCATCGGGACGGCTGATGCAGGTCAGGACGAAAAGCGTCCCATCGATGCTGCGGATGCGTTCCGTATGGCGAAACAGCAGCCCTACGAGCCAGTCTGTAGAAACGGCAGAAGAACTGATCCGGCGGTATCAGGTGCAGCTTGATTATTATGCGCAGGCACTTGAGCGTCTTACTGGAAAGAGCGTGAAGGAGAAGCTGATCTATTCCTTTGCCCTGTCAAGGGAGATCCGGCTTTGGTGATAAGGCTGTCAGTCCAGGGATTCTAAAAATTTACAGATATAAGGAAGAGCAGCACCACAGGCAATCGGTATGCCGGCACAGGAGGCAGTGGATATAAAATGCCGGTCAGTTGGAAATGCACTTGCCTTTTGGATCTTTGATAACAATAGATCAATATCATTGTCTGTAATATAAGGAGCAATACTGCCACCGAGAATTACGTCATAATCAATAACCATGTGGAGATTATCTATTGCAATAGTCAGCGCAGAAAGATAAGAGAGCCAGCGTTCTTCATAGCTGTGCTCTTTTTTTTCTCAGATGAAGGAAAAAAAAATCCTCAAGAAAAGTTTCATCCCCCTCAAGAAGGGCAGAAACAGAGCAGCAGGTTTCCATACATCCGCGCTTGCCGCAATAGCAGGGCTTTCCGTCTGGTATAATTGTCATATGTTCAAAAACACCGCTTTTTAATTCACTACCCTTCAGGAATTTTCCATTTACAATAAGAGCACCACTCAGATTTTCCCGTATATGAAAGAATATTGCATTTTTTCTTTTCCGGCTGCTGCCATAGCTCCAAGGTAGCTGCGGCTTCGGCATCGTGGATCATTGTGCAGGGAAAGGGAAGATATTTGGAAATGGAACTTACGGTCAGACCGGTACAATTTAGGATTTTTCCATAGGTAACTGTTTTTCCATCCGCAGAGATCAGTCCCTGCAGTACGATACCGATACCCAGAATAGAAGAAGATGGGTATGCAAGTGAAGTCAGGAAATGAGTCAGCTTTTCACCCAGCAGTTCAAAATAATCCAGTGTATTGGAAAAGGGAACAGCGTATTGGATAGTGTGGAGCAGGGTTCCTCTCAGGTCAATAGCTGCCATGGAAAGCGTATGAAGACGGATTTCAATTCCGATGGAAATCCGGGCATCATAGATACAGGATATAATCTGCGCCTTACGTCCGCCGGTAGAAGCGAAGGAGCCATTTCTTTCGATCAGACCAGAGGCTTCCAGACTCTGCAGCTGCTGGGATACCGTTGGTAAGCTGAGCGTTAGCTGGTATGCAATGTCCTGCTTGGAAATACGTTGTGTTTTGTAGATCAGCTCATATACCCGCTTGCGGGTTATGGGATTTAGTTGACCATTCATAAGGGTAAAGCTCTCTTTCTAAAAATTATACAGATGCTTTGTTCAGAATAACACATCCTGTTGCAAATAGCAAGCTTTGTATATAATGCACAAAAAAAATATATAATTTTTTTGATTATATGTCATTGACTAATAAAAAAAAAATATTCATATAAACTTATAGCATAAACTTTTGCAAAATGAATTTGCAAAAGCAGTTCGCAGTTCAAAAAAGGAGGGAAGCGAGTGGATACAGCAAGAGAGTTACCAAAAAAGATGAAAGCAATTGTTGCTTATGCACCGGGCGATTACAGATTTGAGGTCGTGGATACCCCAAGAGCAGGAGAGGGTGAAATGATCCTGAAGGTAGAAGCCTGTGGGATCTGTGCAGGTGATGTGAAGGCCTTCCATGGTGCAAAGAGCTTCTGGGGCGGTGATGGGAATCCTCCCTATATTAAGGCACCTATGATTCCGGGTCATGAGTTTGTTGGCAGAGTTGTGGAAATTGGTGATAAGGTCAAGGGAAACTGGAAAATTGGGGACAGAATCTGTCCTGAGCAGATTGTTCCCTGCGGCGAATGCATGTTCTGTAAAACCGGAAGACACTGGATGTGTGAAAAGCACGATCTTTTTGGCTTCCAGAATAATGTAAATGGCGGTATGGCTGAATATGTACGCCTGACGAAGGAAGCGCTTCCATATCTGGTACCCGCAGATATGCCTGTTAGAAAAGGCTGCTCTGATCGAGCCATATGCATGTGCATTTCATTGTGTGGACAGGGCACAGCCAAAGACGACAGACTTTGTGGTGCAGTCAGGAGCAGGAACACTGGGACTTGGAATGATAGGAGCGCTGAGACAGGCAAATCCTAAGTGCCTGGTAGTTTTGGATATGAACGATGAGCGCTTGAAAAAAGCAAAGGAATTTGGGGCGGATATCGTCATGAATCCGGGGAAAGAAGATGTGGTGTCCAAGATTAAGGAGATGACAGGCGGATATGGCTGTGACATCTATATTGAAGCAACCGGACATCCATCAAGTGTACAGCAGGGACTGGACTGTATCCGTAAGCTGGGACGCTTTGTTGAATTCTCTGTATTTGGAGAAAAGGTATCTGTGGACTGGAGCATCATATCTGACAGAAAAGAATTGGATCTTCTTGGTGTACATCTGAGTCCCTACTGCTATGATACGGTGATCGAATGGATTGACAATGGAAAGCTGCCGGACTGCCGGAGTGGTAAGTCATAAATTCCGTTAGAGAAGTGGGAAGAAGGATTTCATCTGGCACAGACCGGAGAAGATGGAGCAATGAAGGTTGTTCTGGTACCGGGAATGGAGGGATAGCATGCAAAGAATTCTCAATGATCCGGACAATATTGTAGACGAGATGCTGAGCGGTTTTCTGAAAGCCAATAGTGATATAGTAGAAGCCACGGAAAATAAGCGGGTTGTTAAAGCCAGATGCAAAGGCGAAGGAAAGGTTGGCGTGATCACCGGAGGCGGCTCCGGGCATAAACCGGCATTCATTGGTTATGTCGGAGAAAATATGTGCGATGCTGCGGCAGTTGGTGAAATCTGTTCTTCCCCTACAGCAGTTGCCTTTCTTGATGCGGCCAAATGTGCAGATCAGGGAAAAGGAGTGGCATGTCTCTATGGAAATTATTCCGGGGATAACATGAATGTAAAAATGGCTGTGAAAATGGCACAGAAGCAGGGTCTGACAATAAAGACGGTGATCGCCAATGATGATGTGGCCAGCGCTCCTAAGAATCAGAGAGAAAAAAGAAGAGGAGTTGCCGGGGAGATCTTTATGTGGAAATGTGGTGGTGCCAAGGCTGCAATGGGCGGTTCACTTGACGAGGTGATCGATGCAGCACAAAAGGCAATTGACCATACGAGAAGTATTGGTATTGGTCTGACACCATGTACACTTCCGGCAGTGGGACATCCCAATTTTGAGATCAAGGATGGCACTATGGAGGTAGGGATAGGACACCATGGAGAGCCTGGAATAGAAGTGTGTGAGCTGGAAACGGCTGATAAAATGGCAAAGAGAATGACAGATATCATCCTGCCAGACTATCCTTTTGAAGCAGGTGATGAGGTTGCAGTGCTGATTTCCGGGCTTGGGGCGACGCCGGTAATGGAATTGTATGTATTATACAATGAGGTGGAAAAAGCTTCTGCAGGAAAAAGGAATTGCAGTCTACAGAGCATATGTGGGGAAATTATTTCACATCATTAGATATGATGGGTGCAACGCTTACATTAATGAAGCTTGATGAGGAATTAAAGGAGCTCCTTGATATGCCTGTTAATACAGTAGGATTGAAGCAAAAAAGGGAAGGAGAAGGGATGAAAGCGTTTCATAACAAGGATGGAAAGCCTGTTCTGATGAGGATGGTCAGTGGAATTAAAGAAAATAAGGATTACCTCGGTGAAATTGACGGCCTGATCGGAGACGGTGACCATGGGATGAATATGAATAAAGGCTTTAGCCTGTTTCAGCAGCGGTTTGAAAAGGAAACGTTTGATCTGAGTGAAGGCCTGAGAGAGCTGGGGATGATCCTGCTTAATGAAATCGGCGGTTCCATGGGTCCGATCTATGGAACTGTATTTATGGCAATGGCAGACGAAGCAGACGGAAAAGATGAGATTACAGTTTCAGATCTGTACCAGATGCTGGATCAGGCGAAAAAGGAGCTGGAAGAGCTTGTTGGAGCAAGAACAGGAGATAAAACGCTGATGGATACACTGACACCTGCAGTGGCGGCTTTGGAAAAAGCCGGCCAGGAGGGTGCGGATATGCAGACTGCCCTTGTACAGATGAAAAAAAGGCTGCAGAGAGTGGAAGAGATTCCACGAAGGATATGATAGCAAAATTCGGACGTGCCAGCAGACTTGGGGAACGGTCAAGAGGTGTACTGGATGCCGGGGCTGTATCCTGCTGTATCCTGCTTCAGAGCTTTGCAGACGGTATAATGGAGGTGATCGGGTGAAACTTGCAATTGGCTGTGATGAAGCAGCATATCAGCTGAAAAAAGACGATAATGGAGCATTTGTCTGATATCGGTGTTGAATATGAAGATTACGGAGCGGCAGAGGGAGAAACTGTTTTATACCCGGATATAGCAAGGAAGGTAGCTGAGGCAGTAGCAGAAGGAAAATATGAGCGGGGCATTCTGGTTTGCGGAACTGGAATCGGAATGGCTATTACGGCCAATAAAGTCCCGGGGATACGGGCAGCAGTCTGTCATGACCCGTATTCTGCAGAGAGAGCCAGAAAAAGCAATGACGCACAGATCCTCTGCATGGGAGAAAGAGTGATCGGGAAGGAGCTGGCTAAATGCCTGGTTGATATCTGGCTAAAAGCAGAGTTCTCTGGCGGAGGATCACTTCCCAAGGTGAAACGGATCGGAGAAGTGGAACAATACTATTTTGACAAAGTAAAAAACAAGCATCTGATTGACATTTTCTGCTGCATGGAATATACTATGATTAAGAAATGAAATTAAATTTCAAATAATGAAATTTGAGAAACAAGTGAGGTGAAGGTATGAATTATCATATTTTGGATTCGCTCGATTTAAGGGCATTTGACAACAGGGAGAAGGATTATGGGGTACATAATTATTTGGAAACGCTTGGGTTTGTTCCAGATGCTGTTACCCTGCTGGAATGCTCTGTAGAACAGGTTCATTCCTATAACGGGATCATTGATAATGCGACAGTGCCTTACCTGTGGACATGCGAAAGAGAAATGCCGGGTGGTAACGTCTGGAGTCAGAGGCAGCTGTACGGATTGGTAGAGGAACTGCATAAGGCAGGAACCAAATTTTTCTTTGGTGCACTTGCCCAGCCGAATATACATGATGAATACAATACCAGAGCAGAATGGCTTATGGAGCATGCAGATGAATATGATATTTTCATCATGACAAGGGATGGCGGTTCCTTAAGGAATAGTACAGGATCCATTAATCCGCTGAGAAGGCTTCCGGATGGACGCTACTATGAAGATGTATTTCTGGAAGATCTGATCAGGTATCTGGAGGATTTTCATATGGATGGCTTTCTGGCAGGGGATGGCTGGTGCGGTCTTGGCGTTATGCTGAAGGATGGAGATTTCCATCCGGATATGATCGATCAGTTTGAAACCTGGTCAGGAATAAAGGTTAAGGGTGAGAAGACGTCTGAACAGGCAGACTTTATCTGGAATGATCCCGGGAATCGGTCTCTTTGGATGAAGTTTTATGCGCAGAGGTGGGCTTCTTTCTTTAAAAAAATGAAACAGGGATTGGAAAAGCATGGAAAAGAATTTGTTTCCATGGATCCATGGGCAAGAGGAGCTGTAGATGCAATTTATGACTACGGTGTGGATTATAAGCTGTTGTCCGAAAGCGGTGTGGGTGCAGTCTGCATCCAGGCAAGAGAGGAAAACTGGGGACACAGAGGCGGTGAGTGGCTGTATGTTTGGGAAGCCGGTGAAATTGTCAGCTTTGTGACAAGCAGGGCATATGCACCGGATCTGCATCTGTACTGGGCAATTGCCACCTGCAATGCACCGGAGCACTGGATTGCAGTTAAGGATATGCCAAATGCGCTGGAAAGACAGTCATTGTCACTGCCAAGTACAACCTTTATCAATGAGGAAGGAAATTATGTCCGCGCAACAGAGGGACTACAGTTTATTTTTGGAACAGACCTGGAGAAGCAGGACTCAGGGAAATTCCTGAAGGACAGATGGGATATAGGATTTGAAGAACCCATTCTGAAAACAAACGGACCTGTGCTTGTATTTTCAGATGCAGTGTATCAGTATCATTTGGACAGGGGCGAACGGTGGGAGCTGACAGCTCCGGGATTAAGAGCCATTATGGCAGGTGCATCGATCCACTGTGCTGTTAACAGTAAGAATCTGAAGAAAAGTAACGCAGACGGATACGTTCTTGTCAATCCTATGGGAATCACCAATGAAGAGGTTGAGGCACTTCTTGAGAAGAACAGGCAGGGAGCCGGGATCGTTGTGATCGGAAATACCGATAATGAATATCTGATCCGCGAGCTGGGACTGAAAAGAGCGGAAGCGAAGGAAGCTGACTGTCTCTGTCTGGATCAGGAAGCAATAGAGAAATACTGGAAGGGCATTGACTGTGATGCACTGGCCTGTGTAAAGGATGGTAAGTTTGTAGAACAGGTTGTTTCTGTAAAGCCGGTTTATAACAACCAAAAGCAGAACGGAAGACAAGGCACTGTTCCAGGCAGTAGATGCACAGGTGCTTATAGGGCTTCAGACAGAGGCTGGGATTTATGCAGGTACAACGATAAGGAAAACAGGGGAGAATACAGGATTACGAATGTATGTAAGTCGTTCCTATGAATGGCCAAAGACCCTGGCAAGGTGGAATTTTAAATTCACAATGAGAAGCTTTGCGGAAGAATTACCGGATGATGTAGATAGATTGAATGCACATTTAATGAACAGGGTATGCGGAAATATTGCTCATGCGTCAGAAGGACAGATTTATCAGTATGAGATACATGAGGATGGCACGTTGCATATCGGGCTTGGCAATATGGGAAATATGTTTTATGGAAAGCCGGTATTATACGTGGAAGACGATATCTGTTTTCATGATGATTATGCAATTCAACGATATACACCGGGCGGGTATATCCATTTTGACACAACATTACACACGATAAAGGTGGAGGTACCACCGTTAGGCAGTACACATGTGAAGCTTAAAAAAGAAAATAAATAAAACGACAGTCTATAGGAACTGTCACACAATCAAAGGAGGTATGGTTATGAAGAGAAAAATGAAAGCAGTAGCGGCTTTGTCACTTGCAGCAGTAATGCTGCTTGCAGGTGCGGCAGCAGTAAGGGTACACAGGATGGAGGAAGCACCACAGCAGCAGACACAGCTGAGCAGCAGGAAGGTACAGAAACCGCAGCATCGGATTCAGGAGAGAAGATAGTTATCCGTGTTGTCGGACCCATGGAAAATGAGAATGATACAACAAATCCTGTTACCAAAGCAGACAGTCAGAGGTTACTATGTGATCAAGGAGTTATATGAGGCAGAGCATCCTAATGTAGAGCTGCAGCTTACAGGTATTCCGTGGGACAGCTGGCAGGCAAAGCTGACAACGGTAGCGGCAGCAAACCAGGTTGACGTTGTTGTACATGGTGCAAGTATTGTGGATATAGTAGAAGATCTGACACCTTATGCGGAAAAGGACGGAGATTTCCTGGATGGACTTTTACTGAAATATTCCTACAGAAGAGCAGATAAGTCCAATTACACAAAATTGGTTCCTACCGGTATCCCGATCACAGCAGCAGCAACATCTATTATGTATGATAAGAAGATCTTTGATGATTATGGACTTGACTATCCTGATGAAACATGGACTTGGGAAGATGTGCTTGATGCGGCAAAGAAAATGACAGGTACAGATCCGGTGACTGGTGAGCAGACATATGGCTATTATATTGACGGTGCAAGCAGTGACTGGGTAGGACGTTCCATGATCGGCTACTATTTTTCAAAAGATACAAAGGTAATTGAATATGCAGACAAGCAGATGGATACGAAGGTGAACTATACTTCTCCTGAAGCACTGAAGGGCTTCGAATTTGTAAATGAACTGGCAAAGACATGTCCTAAGGGCTTCCTGGAAGGACGTGGAGCAGAAAACTTTGGAACAGAAAATAATAATATTGCTATGTGGTATTCACAGAACCTGGTATCCAATTATCAGAAAACAGAAAGCCTTTGGTCTGACAGACCGTTATGGCTATGCATATTCTCCGGTACTGGAAAATGGACGTGAGGGCTGGGCAAACTTTACCGGTGACTGGAATATGGCAATCGCAAAGAATGCACAGAATAAGGAAGCATGCTGGGAATTCATCAAATGGATGGCAACAAATCAGGACATTGCAGACTGGTGCTGGGAAGGCGGTAAGATCCCGAATAACAAGGAGGCTATTGAACGGTTATCAGCTGAAAATATTCCTTTTGCGGATGTATTCTTCAATACACTGGCAGCTACACCCGATAACTTCACTATTTTTGCAAGTGAGTATGATGATGCATTCCTTGGAAGCTCCAATGCATTCAAGGCAAATGGACTGTCTGCGATGTTTGCAGGTGATCTGACACCGGAGGAGGCTGCTGAAAATATTCAGGCTGCTTATGAGGAACAGGCGGCATCCTATCAATAAAGAAACAAAAATGGAGCAGGGCTTTCACCGTGTGTGAAAGCCCGCACATCCCAGACAGAAAGGGAGAGATTGGATGAATAAAAAAATTGGATCTCGGAATTTTGGGAAAAATGTTTATAAATGGAAAAAAAGAATCTGATCTGGCTGACTTTTCTGTTACCGACATTTATCTGCCTTTTGATTCTGACTTATATCCCAACGATCAAGGCTGTGAATTACAGCTTTCACGATGTAAATGTGATCGGTGAAATACAGAGTAATGTGGGCTTCCAAAATTATAAGGTGCTGCTGGAGAGCAGCGGCTTTCGAAAATCGATACTGAATACATTGATCCTTGCACTAATGTCATTACTGGCAATTCCTTTGGGATTTGTGATTGCCTGTGGTGCAAACGGGGTAAGGAACAAAAAGGCACAAACGGTATTCCGGCTTGGATTCTATATGCCTAATATTATAACAGGAGTCAGCATCGTGCTGATCTTCCAGTACATATTACAGGTGGACAACGGCCTGATCAATCTGGCGCTTTCTAATATCCTTGGTAAAAAAAAAAATAGAGATTGGCTGGTTGTCAGATCCTTCTCTGACAAAGGTAGGGGCAAGCATTATCCAGATATGGACTACACTTGGTTATAACATGCTGATCTGCCTGGCAGGGCTTCAGTCTATCCCTACTGAGCTGTATGAGGCTGCGATGATGGATGGTGCAGGCAGCTTCCGGAGATGGCGGTATATTACGATACCACTTATGCGTAATAATTTCATCTTTCTGTTTATAACAGGTATTATCAGCGGCTTCAGCAGATTTACCGATTTGTATATTTTGTCAGGAAATTCGTCATCCGGTAAGCCGGCAGGATCCTTACAGACGATATTGATGTATATATATCAGTACAGCTTTGAAAATCCGAGCTATGGATTGTCCTGTGCCGGAGCGGTTATCTTATTTATTATTGTATTTACGGTTACTGCGATTAACTTAAAGGTAACGAAAACGATTTAGGGGTGCTTGCGTATGAAGAAGAAAAAAAGATATTTAGTCAGGCTGTTTTAATAACGATATTGGGAGCGGCACTGGTAATCGTACTGATTCCGATTTTTTGGGCAATTTCCATGAGCTTTGATGCAACGACCATAGACGTGGTACCCAATCCACCCCGGTTTATTCCCAAGGAATTTTCTGTCTTTAATTATAAGTATGCATTGGAGGCAATTCCAATTGCCCGTTATTATATCAATACATTTTTGCTGACACTGATCAACACAGCGATATCTGTTTTTACTGCAATGGCTTGCGGTTATGCTTTTTCCAAGGGGAAATTTCCTTGTAAGGGAATTCTGTTCCTCATGGTTCTGGCGGTCATGATGATCCCGTTTGAAGTGCGTATGATTCCTCTTTTTTTACAGTATCGTGATTGGAATATGCTGGATACATGGTGGCCGCTGATTTTAGGTTCCTTTGCATGGGCATATGGGATCTTTCTGGCAAGACAGTTTATCGACAGTATACCGGATTCCCTGAGGGAATCAGCATCCATTGACGGTGCGGGAGAATGGTATATCTTTTTAAAGATCATTCTTCCTTTATGCGGACCGGTCATCGCAACGCTGGTTATTTTCCAGGTTGTGAACCAGTGGAATAATTTCCTTTGGCCGTTAGTTGTTGTTTCAAATCCTAAAAAACAGGTCATATCCGTTGGTCTTGCTATGTTTAATGCTTCAGAAACCGCAAGATATCTGGGACCCAGACTGGCAGTTTCCGTGCTTGGTGCAATACCGCTTATGATCGTGTACCTGTTTTTACAGAAATATATCGTACAGAGTGTTATGTTAAGCGGCGTAAAGGAATGATAAGGAGAACAGGATATATGAGACAGTTGAAGCTGAATAAAAAGTGGAATTATAATACCTGTCATGTCTCTTGGAACATGGGCCTTTGGTGGTGATGCAATCTGGGGAAAGACAGATGAAATGCAGGCAATTGATACAGCACGGAGAGCTGTGGAAATGGGGATAGTACAGATTGATACTGCTCCTGCCTACGGAATGGGAAAAAGTGAAGAGATTCTTGGAGAGGCTTTGAAGGGGATCAGGGATAAGGTTATCCTTTCAACCAAATGCGGACTGAGCTGGGATGAGGGAAATATAGGACAGCTGCATGTGGAAAGAGACGGACACAGGATTGTAAGAAATCTGTCAGCAAAAAGCATCAGAAAAGATCTGGAAAATAGCCTGAAACGGTTAAAAACAGAGTATATTGATATTTACTATGTGCATTATCCGGTATTTGGAACATACGCTGTTCCTGTAGAGGAAACGATGGATGAACTGAACCGGATGAAAAAGGAAGGAAAAATCCGTGCAATTGGAGCTTCAAATATGAATCCGGAGGTCCTGAATGAATACTGTACTTATGCAGATATTGAGATCATTCAGGAAAAATACAGCCTTTTAGACAGAAAGGTGGAGGAAACGCTGTTACCGGTATGTCAGGAAAAAGAAAAATTCTGTTACAGGCTTATTCTCCCCTGGAGCAGGGTGTGCTGACAGAGCAGTTCCGGCAGAAACGGATACACCAGATCAGAAGAGATTTGTCAATAAGCCATGGGGAAAGAAGGAGTGTCATGAGAGGATGCTTCAGATGTTTGATTCGTGGATGGATCTCTGTGAAAAGTATAACTGTCAGCTGGAGCATCTGGCAATAGCATGGATCTTAAAGCAGCCAGGAGTAAACATTCTTTGTGGAGCCAGAAAGATCACGCATCTTGAAAGCAATATCAAGGGAGCAGAGATTGCTTTGACAGAAGAGGATGCTGAAAGGATCCGCAGGGATGTAGAGTCTTTTTTATGATGAGGGAAACAATTTGACCAATATTAAACCAGCCAGAAAAGTGACAGAGGCAAATCAGTCATCTGAAAAATTACTGACATTGATCGAATTATTATCTACATGGTCGGAGCCGGTAAAGCTGCAGAGCTTAGCCAGTCAGGCATCTATGAATGTCAGTACAACATTGCGCTTTTTGATGGCTCTTGAAAATAAAGGATATGTGGTTCAGGATGATACGGGCAGATATTCGCTGACGTACAAGCTGTGTGGAATAGCGAATAATATTAAAATGCATACCAGTATCAGGAATATCTGCCTGCCCTTTATGAAAGAGGTATCACGGTATTTCGGAGAGACAGTCAATCTGTCTGAAGAAGAAAATATGTCAGTTGTGTATCTTGAGGTGATACAGTGTGAGCGGCAGGCTTTATGCACAACGCAGAGAATCGGAAAAGTAGCGCCTTTATACTGCACAGGTGTTGGAAAGCTTTTCATGCTGAATCATCCATGGGAGAAATTGTGCGATTATTACGAGAAAAATAAGCCTGTTAAATATACTGAAAATACATGTACAACCATGGAAGAGATTTTTAATAAAATGGAAACAGCCAGAGAGTGTGGTTATTCTACAGATGATGAGGAATGTGAAATGGGAATGCGCTGTGTAGCTGTCCCGATCAGAAATTATACAGGTGAGATCATAGCCGGACTCAGTGTCAGCGGACCGACGACCAGGATGACACTTGAAAATATTCAGGAAAAGGTTCCCTATCTGCTGGAAATTTCAAAAAAGATATCCAGAAGACTGGGGGCAGAAATATAAGAGGAGATAGCAGAATGAAGATTGTTTTATTAGAATCGTTGTCAGTTTCAAAGGAATGTATGAAGAAATATACAGATATACTTGAGCAGGAAGGACATAGCTTTCAGTGTTATGAAAGAAATGATGATCCTGAAGTACAGATACAGGAGATCGGGGATGCAGATATCGTTATGATTGCCAATATGCCATTAAGCGGTAAGGTAATTTCTGCCTGTCCGAACCTGAAGTTTATTGATGTGGCATTTACCGGAGTGGATCATGTGGATCTGCAGGCAGCCAGAGAAAAAGGGATCGCTGTCAGCAATGCTTCCGGATATTCAAATGAATCTGTGGCAGAGCTTGTACTTGGCATGATGCTTTCTCTTCTGAGAAATGTACCGCAGGTAGAGGAACGCTGCAGAAAGGGAATGACCAAGGATGGACTGGTAGGAAGAGAGCTTAAAGGAAAAACAGTAGGTGTGGTAGGAACAGGAGCTATCGGTTCCAGGGTTGCAGAGCTTTGCCATCTGTTCGGATGTGAGATAGCAGCCTATGATCTGTTCCCGAAGAAGAATGCGCCGGAATATTTACATTATGGTACCCTGGAAGAGGTGCTTTCAAAATCAGATATTGTGACACTGCACTGTCCTTTAACAGAGGATTCCAGAAATCTGATCAATCAGGACAGAATTGCACAGATGAAAAAGGGAGCGATTCTGATCAATGCGGCAAGAGGACCTATTGTGGATTCAAAGGCACTGGCAGATGCCCTTAACAGTGGTTATCTGAGAGGTGCCGGGGTAGATGTATTTGAAATGGAGCCGCCTCTTCCCATGGATCATCCTCTTTTACACAGCATTAATACAATTGTTACGCCCCATATTGCTTTTTGCATCAGATGAATCCATGGAGATCAGGGCAAAAATTGTATTTGAGAATATCCAGAAATGGATGAATAAGGAACAGGTGAATACCATACTTTTAAGTCGCGATGCCGGGGACTTTCACCCCGCCATCATTCATATCTCTCAGTATTGGAAAAAAGCAGTCAATTCCCCCTTGACTGCTTTTTCCTGTGGTGTGATCATTTTACAGGTATAAGGAATTGACAAACAGAAGGATGTGATCGGATTACGGACACGCTTCATCTGAAGAAAGATACAAAACTGATCGGTGTTGCACAGGGACTTTCTCAGATCCTTGTTACGCAGATACCGGATGGAGTCTTTGCAGAAAAAAAAGAAAACGTACCAGCGATAGATACGCCGGATATTGCTGATGCATCTGTAATACTGGCATACTGCGGTCTCGTTACTTCCAGAAAACAGCCCGGCATTTATGCGCTGCGGTGGCGTGTGGCAGGAGGTTCAATTCTGCGGAATTTCGCCTTTTATGCCGATGTGGGATACCGCATTACCTGGATTACGGAGAATCGGAGCCATCCGTGGATCTTGGTGACGGGGAACGGCGGAGGAAGATGGTACAATTTCTGGTGCGATATTACTCAGGGCGGTAAGGATTACAGGATTCTCAGCATTCGCGGGACACGGCAGCCCTTTGCTATCTATGCCTGTAACGTGGAACACTCCAGAGCTGATTATGAGATGGACATTCTGAACTGCAGAAACATCGTGATTTATAATCTGAAAAGTGAATGCAATTCCCCCGATCTGCTGATCCGGGACTCAGACAATATTGCGGCGTTCTCTCAGGGAGGGACGCTTCAACATATCCCGGAGGTTCCCTGTATCATATAGAGAACTGTACGAAATTTTACACTGTCCCTACTGTATGATTACCGCATTAACTGCAGCGGACACGGGCCGGAATATTTCAGCGGGACATGGTTTGATCCATGTGAATGGCATATGCTGACGGAAACGGCACCAAACGGCGATGTGATTACAACCTTGCCCTGCGAACGCCCCTGTCTGTATAAGAGAGGAAACTACAGAGGCTGTAATGAAGCAGAAGAGTAAAAAAGAATAAAGTTTGGGGATGGAGGAAAATATGGATTATAATAAACAAATAAAAGGAGCGGTGTATTTTCCATCACGCGCTTACAATGCATATCAAACCTGGATGTATTTTGACAGAACGGTAATTGCAAGAGATTTTGGATATGCGAAAAGCGCTGGACTGAACGCTTTACGCATTTTTACAAGCTACGAGTACTGGCAGGAGGAAGCAGAGCTGTTCTGGAAGAAGTTTGAAAGCCTTTTGTCTGTGGCAGAAGAACAAGATATCCTGGTGATGCCCATCTTATTTGAAAACTGCGGCAGAGAGCCGTCTCGGGAAAACATGCTGGATCAGGATCCGGAAACAGCAGCCTGTATCCAGTCGCCTGGACGTAAAATTACAGAAAACCGAAAGCTGTGGGGAAAACCGGCTGAATATACCCGTGAATTTATGAAGCGCTATGCCGATGATGAACGTCTGGCGGCCATAGAGCTGATGAACGAACCCCATGAAGAAACCGGAGACATTCCGTTTGCTCAATTCATTACAAAGACGGCATTTGATATGAAAAAAAGAGAGTGCCTCTCAGTATAGGCTGCATTTCTCTGCAGCATAATCTGTATTTTGCTCAATGGATTGAAGTTTATCAGTTTCATGATAATTTTCCCTCTGACCGAGAGAATTTTGAGAAGAAATTAAGAGATGCTGTCAGCCTGCAGGAAATGACGGGGAAGGCGGTCTGGCTCTCAGAGTGGCAGCGGTTGCGGATAAGCGGACCCGGATGGGATCAAAGGGTAATTCCAGAAGAAGATAAAATCCCGTATCTTTCTTCTCTGGCAGAAGCTGTTTATCAGAGCGGCATTGGCAGTTTCTTCTGGTCGCTTATGGTTAAAACCGGCTTATCTGCCAGCTCAGAGGATAAATGGAACAATAAACGGTCTGTTCCATGAGGACGGGAGCGTATACAGCACAGCGGACTACATTGCTGTTTCAGGAAAACAGAATTCTCCGGAAGCTTTTACACAGCCGCCGCTGTGGTATGTGGAAGAGCTGAAGAGAACCGGGAAGGAATAAAATACATCTTTATAGCATACACAGCAAAAATATTTGGAGACAGTCGATTTTTATAACTGGCTGTCTCTGACAGATAAAATTGACCTACCTTAGCAATTCAGTCTTTCGGGTACTAAGGTAGGTCAAAATTCAATGAAAAAGCGGGTCAATTTTAGGGTTCTTCCGCAAAATATAGTATTTGAACATGTACCAGCCTGTGGAGACCAGTATATATCCGCATATTTAAAGTTGTTTTTTGTAATTTGCTAAAATTTGCGGAAGAACCAAAGAGTTCCGGAATAATCAAAAAAATAGTATTTCAGAGAGTATGAAGAAAAGTCTGTAAATGGGGTTCTTCTATGATAAGACGTGGTGGAATGCTTAGAAATTGGGCATTCCACCTTTATTTATATACCATCCAGAGGATGGCACGTCAAAAAACCGGAAAGAGGAAAAACCGACTATAGAACCGATAAACGCACCCATAAATATTAACATGAATCTGGAATTATACTGCAGATTCCTTCTTTTATTTTCTATTTGTCTTTTCTCAAATTCCATATCTTTTGTATTTTCCATAATTTCTCCCTTCTACTACAATATAAATTGGTTAATGCACTTAACAACCAGTTAGGTTGTTAGCCATCTTATTGCTTAAGCTGTATAATGATGGGGCAATCGGTATATCGGCTTCCTTTCTTGGACTTACACGTCCGTTTTTAAGACTGATAACCAGCTCCTCATTCGCAGCGTTCGTTTTATGCAGGTTGAACCACTTTCAGTGCGTTCGTGTCACACCACAGTAGATTGAATAGGCAATGAGTAAAGTTGGTATTTATCTTTTTGCACTATAAGTCTTAAGGAGTGACAAATTTATGAACAGGAACGCAGTTGGTATTGATGTTTCTAAAGGTAAAAGTATGGTTGCCATCCTTCGTCCTTATGGTGAAATTGTTTCTACACCATTTGAAGTCAAGCATACAGTCAGCGGTATTCGCTCTCTTATCGAACACATTCAAGCCATTGATGGTGAGTCACGCATTGTGATGGAACATACGGGACGTTATTACGAACCCATTGTCCGTGAACTCTCACAGGCTGACCTTTTCGTATCTGCCGTAAATCCCAAACTTATCAAAGACTTTGGAGATAACTCCCTTCGCAAAGTGAAGTCTGACAAAGCAGATGCTTTAAAAATTGCTCGCTATACTCTTGACAGTTGGACAGAACTCAGACAGTATAGTTTCATGGACGAGATTCGTAATCAGCTTAAAATCATGAATCGCCAGTTTGATTTTTACATGAAACATAAAACCGCTATGAAGAACAACCTTATCGGCATCCTTGACCAAACTTATCCCGGTGCAAATACCTATTTTGATAGTCCTGCCCGGGAGGACGGAAGCCAGAAGTGGGTTGATTTTGCTACCACCTATTGGCATGTGGATTGTGTTCGCAAACTGTCGCTTAACGCATTTGTTGACCACTATCAAAAGTGGTGCAAACGTAGAAAGTACAACTTCAGCCAGTCAAAAGCTGTTGAAATCTATGAAGCATCTAAGGAGATTGTTTCTGTACTTCCAAAAGACGATTTGACAAAACTAATTGTCAAACAGGCTGTAGAGCAATTAAATATGGCTTCTCAGACCGTAGAACAGCTTCGTGCTATGATGAATGAAGCTGCCTCCAAACTGCCTGAATATCCTATTGTAATGGCTATGAAGGGTGTCGGTAGATCACTCGGTCCCCAGCTTATGGCTGAGATTGGTGATGTTTCCCGCTTCACTCACAAAGGGGCTATCACCGCCTTCGCTGGCGTTGACCCCGGCGTAAATGAATCCGGTTCTTACGAACAGAAAAGTGTTCCTGCATCCAAAAGAGGTTCTGGCACTCTTCGTAAAACCTTATTCCAGGTAATGGATGCCCTTATCAAAACCAAACCACAGGATGACCCTGTTTATCTGTTTATGGACAAGAAACGATCACAAGGTAAACCTTACTATGTCTACATGACTGCTGGGGCGAATAAGTTTCTTCGCATCTACTATGGACGGGTAAAAGAATATCTTTCATCGCTTTCGAAATAGTCATCTCATACATACCTTTATTTCAGACCAGCGAATATCGGTGGTCTTATTTCAATGTTCAAATTCCTACATAAAACTTTTTGCCTGAAATAATCAATTTACTATTGACTTTTTATTTGCAGGCTTAAAAACAGGAACAGAGCTCTGAAATATAAGTGCTGTTTTTAATTAGAGAAAAATTATCGAAATAAAATTATAAAATACATTGAAAAATATTTAGGCGATACCATTACATTGTTTCCAGAAACTAGTAGAAAAAATTTAATCAAAACAAATTATACCTATATTATTCACAGCACAGCCGTGAAAGCGGCTGAAAGCCACATAGTTACTATATTTTAGCTGAATATTGCTTTTCACCTATCAAGTGAATGAAAAAAGAGCATCCACTTGTCTGTTATGATGGAATGACCGGGGATCTGATAAAGATCCAGCTGCGTGATGGAACACAGTATTCCTGCACCGGAGTAGCTGATTTTTTACAGCCGGTACTGGGTGAATATCTGCATGACTATCCGGAAATCCCTATTCTGCTTCGTGGTGATAGTGGTTTTTCTACGCTTGATCTATATAAGCAGTGCGAGGAAAACGGCACAAGCTATGTGATCCGGCCGAAGGAGAATGGCATCCTACGCGGAAAAGCATCCTATCTTGTGGATGAGCTTGATGAAATCACCAGGAATAACAAAGTGGATTATACGGTAGTTTATGGTGAATTCATGTACAAAGCAAAGTCATGGCCTTACGAACGGCGTGTGGTATGCAAGGTTGAAAAGCCGGAAAACCAGATGGTTTACATGTACACCTTTGTTGTCACAAACATGCGCAAACAACGCATTGATACCGTCCGTTTAAAACTGCTGAAGATTGCTGCAAAAGTAGTTCATTCAGCAAGATATATCACATTCAAGCTGTGTAGCAGCTGCCCTCATAAAAATGAATTCTATGAGACACTTTCAAATATCGGTAAGCTGAATATACAGCTGGAATAGTAACTATTAACGAACCTTGACAGCTTAATAACCGCTCAGAACTCTGCCACAGGGATTTTATACCCTTTTTGGAGATTGGTTGAGCGATATTTAGGCTACATGGGTCAATTTTTGGATTCATGGTACAGTTACCAGTTCAGATACTGTTCCGTGAATAATTCAGGATAATGATATTACAAGTCTCACATATTCTCTATCCGTTATTTTGTCAAAAAAGCAAGTCCTATCGTTAGTTATCACAGTCTCTTCCACTTGACACAGTGGAAAAAACGATATAATAAATTGAAAATGGTTTTTAATTTCAAAATAAACCGCTGCGGTTCATAGGGAAAGAAGATTGAAAAATAAAATTTTTCAATCGCGGGATTTGTGTCTGTGCGCACTTGACACAAACTCGGCATGCACAAAAAGCGTGCGCAGAAATGAGAGAAAAATGGCAGAACGTGTCAGATACAGAACGAAGCAACAGGAGCTGATCCGGGATTGTCTGGAAAAACACAGCGACCGGTTTGTGACAGCGGAACAGTGTATGGACTGTCTCAAAGCCGAAGGAATTCACGTTGGACAGACGACGGTTTATCGGGCTCTCGACCGTCTCACAGAGGAGAACGCCGTGATCAAAATTCCGGCAGTGGATGGCGCAGGCGCGCAGTACCGCTATATCGGAGAATTGAGGCCGGGCAGCCCGGGGCGGCTTGTCTGCCTGCAGTGCGGGAAGATCATTCCTCTGGAATGTAACAAGCTCCATGGATTTTCCGAACATATCCTGAAGGAGCATGACTTTGCGCTGGATTCCTCGCATCTGATCTTTTACGGCTGCTGTCGGGAGTGCCGCAAATTCAGGGAAACACAGGAAGGACTGCAGGATAGAAATGAGGATAAATAGAAAAAAAGCAACTCGGGAAGCATGCTGTGATTTCCGGCATCAGAATGCCGCAGCTGCGCTGCACACGGGTATCGGAAAGCGACATCCTGCGTCGTGCGTCGTTGGCGCTCTGCGCGTGCTTACTGTTTACCGCAGTGTTTGTCGGCTGCGGCACGGAAGCTTCTGACGAACCGGTGGATCCCAACAGGCTGCAGGTGATGGCGAGTTTTTATACGATGTACGATTTCGCACAGAAAATTGGCGGCGAGCACGTCCAGGTGCCCTGCATGGTGCCGTCCGGTCCAGAGCCCCACGACTGGGAACCGTCCACAAAGGATATTACCCGGATGGAGCAGGCGGACGTTTTTATCTATAACGGTGCGGGGATGGAGCACTGGGTTTCGGACGTTCTGGCGGGGCTTTCCAACTAAAAAATTGATTTCCGTGGAAGCGTCGCAGGGAGTGAGCCTGCTGCGCAGCGCAGAGGAAGAGGACGGTCACGACCATGAGGCCGCGCATGCTGATGAGGACGAAGAGGACAGCCACGACCATGATGACGCGGATGCAGAAGACGCCGTGCATGAAGAAGATGCCGCAGATCGCGTCGTTGCCGCTGCGCCCGACGGACATGATGCCCATGAGCACGGCGAGTATGACCCGCACGTCTGGCTGGACCCGATGAACGCAAAACAGGAAATGCAAAATATCTGCGAAGCGTTTTCTGAGGCGGATCCGGAGCATCGCGCAGACTATCAGGCAAATTATGAGAAATGGGCAAAACAGCTCGACGAGCTGGACAAAACCTATCAGACGACGCTGGAAAATCTGTCGGAGCGAAACATCGTTGTGGCGCATGAGGCGTATGGATATCTGTGCAGGCGTTATATAACCTGACGCAGGTGAGCATCGAGGGCATGTCGCCGGATTCCGAACCCGACCCGGGACGGATGGCAGATATTATCGATTTTGTCCGGGCAAACAACGTCCGTGCGATTTTCTTTGAAGAGCTGTCCGGCTCGAGGACGGCGGAAACGGTAGCGGCGGAAACCGGCGTGAAGCTTTTGACCCTCAGCCCGCTGGAAGGCCTAAGCGACAGACAGGAAGAAACCGGCGGAGATTATTTTTCCGTCATGGAAGAAAATCTGCAGCAGCTGACAGAAGCTTTGCGGTAAGGAGCAGACATATGAATGCGATAGAAATCAAAAATCTGCACTTTTCCTATGGAAAGGAAAATGTGCTGGACGGCGTCAGCCTTTGCTTGAAAGAAGGGCGGCTGGCGATTCTCGCAGGAGAAAACGGGGCAGGAAAATCGACGCTTTTAAGGCTTTTATTAGGAGAGCTCCCGATCGGGGAAAACCCCAAAGGGGATCAGGAGGAAGGCAGCAGCGACGGCAGCATTGAGATTCTGGGGCAGGACATCCGACAGTTTAAGGATTGGTCGAGCATCAGCTATGTGCCGCAGAACGGGATGGGTGGTTGGAAGGATTTTCCGGCATCCGTGGAAGAAATCGTGCGCGCAAATTTATATAAGCAGATCGGATTGTTCCGGTTTGCGGGGAAAAAAAGAGCGGCAGCAGGTAAGGCGGCTGCGCTGGCGCAGGTGGGCATGGAGGAATACCAGAACCGTTTGATCGGCAGACTTTCTGGCGGGCAGCAGCAGAGAGTGCTCCTGGCACGCGCCCTGGTCAACGAGCCGAAGCTTCTGATTCTGGATGAGCCGACGTCGGCATTGGATGAAAAAAATGCGTCACACTTTTACCGATTGCTTAAAAAAATCAATGCGGAGAAAAGGATCACCGTCCTGATGGTGACGCATGACCTCAAACGTGCATCGTCCTATGCAGATGATATCTGGGTGCTGGAGGACGGAAAGGTAAAACAGGAAGCTGGGAAAGGAGACGGACAGGCATGAGAATTTTTGAGTATCTGTTTATGCAGCGGGCCTTTGTTGTCGGAATTTTGCTGGCGGCGGTCGTGCCCTGCGTCGGAATGGTCGTTGTCTGCAAACGTCTTTCCATGATCGGCGATGCACTTTCCCATACGTCGCTCGCCGGCGTCGCAGCAGGACTTTTGCTGGGTGTCAATCCGGTGGCGGGCGCAGCGGCAGCCTGTGTGGCAGCGTCCTTCGGCATTGAGGCGATCCGCAGAAAGCTTCCACGCTATTCGGAAATGTCGATATCCATTATCATGTCAGCAGGAATCGGTCTGGCGGGTGTGTTGTCCGGTTTTGTGAAAAATTCGGCAAACTTTAACAGCTTTCTGTTTGGCAGCATTGTGGCGATCAGCGATGCCGAGATGATTTCAGTCATCGTGGTGTCCGTTGTGGTACTTGTGTTATTTTTGCTTCTATATAAAGAGCTGTTTTATATTTCATTGGATGAAAGAAGCGCACGGTTGGCGGGCGTGCCGGTCGGCGTCGTCAATTTTATCTTCACGATTATGATTGCAGTGACGGTTTCGGTCGCAGCACGGACAGTCGGTGCGTTGATGGTATCGTCGATGATGGTCGTTCCGGTAGCTTGTGCGATGCAGCTGGGAAAAAACTTTAAGCAGACTGTATGGTACGCTGTCGGTTTGAACGTACTGTTCATGATTATCGGGCTGTTTGCGGCGTTTTATCTGGGCTTAAAGCCGGGCGGCACAATCGTTTTGGTGGGCGTTGCAGCACTTCTGATCATTTTTATCGGGAAACGGATTGTGTTCGGAAAGCAGGAATAAACAGTTCACCCGCGCCATTCGCAAAATCGCATCTACGATGCTTTCCGCTGCTTCGCAGCTCGTTTTTGCTCATGGAATGGCGCTCTCTTCGAACCTTCCTGCAAGCAATTTTCCATGCGAGCATGAAAATCTGCTTGCAGGAAAATTCGAGTGAACTGTAAGACACGAATTGACACAAGGAAAAAAGCGTGTTACCATGTTTGCGGTTAATGATAACTAATCAAGAAAGTTGTGCCGTACGACAGGTAGTATAGACATATCCTGCGCCGGTCGAAGGAGGAAACGAACATGATGAAAGTATCTGATGCAAAGAAAATCGGTTTATTTTTAGGAGGCGTATTGTTCGGAACAGCCGGAATCAAGATCCTTTCCAGCAAAGACGCGAAGAAAGCATACGTACAGTGTACAGCGGCAGCGCTTCGCGCAAAGGACAGCGTTATGAAGACCGTAACAACAGTTCAGGAAAACGCTGGCGATGTTCTGGCAGAAGCAAAGCAGATCAATGAAGACAGAGCTGCAGAAGAAGCGGAAGCTGAAGTAAAAGAAGAAGCCTGATTCAGGGCAGTGGGGGACGGAGCCGGAGACGGCGCCGTCCTTGTTTTTGACGGAGTCCCGTTTTCTGAAAAGCGCGAAGCGTATCAGCGGAGTGGAGATAAGATTTGAAAAATAAATTTTTCAATCGCGAGATTTGTGTCTGCGCGCACTTGACACAAACTCGACATGCGCAAAAAGCGTGCGCAGAAATGAGCGGAAAAAATGAACTTTAAAATCAAACACAAAATTCCCGGGCGAATCCGGGTGCATATGGGGCAGTCCAGAATGAGCTTTGACCAGGCGGACACCCTACAGTATTTTCTGGAAGCACAGCCAGGTGTGACAAAAGCGACCGTATACGAGCAGACGCAGGATGCGGTGATCGAGTATGACGGCGAATTAAAAGAACTGATGGAGGCGCTGAAAAGCTTTCATTATGAAGACGTCCAGCTGCCGGATTCCGTCCGTTCCAGTTCGGGACGTGCGCTGAATGTAGAGTATAAAGAAAAACTGATCGGGCATGTGGCAAAACGGTTATTTACAAAATACATGCTTCCCTTACCGATCAGAAATGTGTATACTATATGGAAAGCTTTCCGTTATGTAAAAGAAGGCGTCCTATGCCTTTCCAAAGGAAAACTGGAAGTCCCGGTTCTGGATGCGACAGCGATTACCGTATCGATTCTGCGGCGGGACTGCTCGACGGCAGGATCGGTTATGTTCCTGCTTGGTCTGGGTGAAATCCTCGAGGAGTGGACACATAAAAAAGTCTGTCGGCGATCTGGCACGCAGCATGTCGTTAAATGTCGGCAAAGTGTGGATAAAGACCCGGGATCAGGAAATCCTTGTGGATTCTGCATCCGTTGTGCCGGGCGACCATATCGTGATCCATGTCGGTAACGTCATTCCGTTTGACGGTGTAGTGGCAGATGGCGAAGCAATGATCAATCAGGCTTCCATGACCGGTGAATCCGAGCCTGTCCGCAAGGAAAAGGGAGGATTCGTTTATGCCGGAACCGTTGTGGAAGAGGGCGAGCTGACGATTGAGGTCAAGGCGGTTTCCGGCTCGACCCGATACGAAAAGATCGTTACGATGATCGAGGATTCCGAAAAGCTCAAAGTCCGCAGTAGAGGGGCGTGCGGAGCATCTGGCGGACAGGCTGGTTCCCTACACCTTCCTTGGAACCGGTCTTACATGGCTGCTTACAAGAAATGTTACCAGAACGTTATCCGTACTGATGGTTGATTTTTCCTGTGCATTAAAGCTTGCGATGCCACTGACTGTCCTGACAGCGATCCGGGAAGCAAACGCAGCGAAGATCACAGTAAAGGGCGGAAAATATCTGGAAGCATTTTCCGAAGCTTCCACCATCGTATTCGATAAGACCGGTACGCTGACCAAAGCGCAGCCTACACTGCATTCTGTTATCGCATTCGGTGAGGAAAAGGAAGACGATCTTTTGCGCCTGGCAGCATGTCTGGAGGAGCATTTTCCTCATTCGATGGCAAAGGCGGTTGTGCGGGCAGCGGCAGAGCGTAATCTGGAACATGAGGAAGTACATTCCAAGGTGGAATATATCGTTGCACATGGCATTGCCTCTTATGTTGGGGAAAAGCGTGTGGTGATCGGCAGCGCCCACTTTGTATTTGAAGATGAGAAGTGCCGGATCCGTCCGGAATACCAGCAGTGCTTCGATGAACTGCCGCTGCAGTATTCCCATCTGTATCTGGCAATTGACAACTTGCTGGAAGCAGTGCTCTGTATTGAGGATCCGGTGCGTGAAGAGGCAAAACAGGTTATCCGCGAGCTGAAACGGGAAGGATTTACAAAAATCGTCATGATGACTGGCGACAGCGAGCGAACAGCAGCGGCGATCGCAAAACAGATCGGCGTGGACGAATACCATGCGGAAGTTCTGCCGGAGGACAAGGCGAACTTTGTCCAGCAGGAAAAAGAAGCCGGACGCAGGGTAGTCATGGTCGGCGACGGAATCAACGACTCCCCGGCGCTTTCTGCGGCGGATGTCGGCATCGCGATCAGCGACGGTTCAGAGCTTGCGCGGGAAATTGCAGATATTACAGTCGGTGCGGACAGCCTGCAGGAGCTGGTTTACGCCTGCGCCGCTTAAGCAAAGAAATGATGCGTCGGATTCATGTCAACTACCGTGCAATCCTTGGCATCAACGGCAGTTTAATTGCAGCCGGTGTGACCGGGCTGATTCAGCCTACGACATCCGCGCTGCTGCATAATACGACAACACTGGCCCTGAGCCTGAGAAGCATGAGCTGGTAAGTTCCGGGAGAGGCAGGGCAGGAATAAAAAGAACGGAGACAGAGAATGAAAAAAAGGCGATGATTGCCATGAGCGGCGGCGTAGATTCGAGCGTTGCGGCATGGCTGATGAAGCGGGACGGATATGATTGTATGGGCGTTACGATGCGCCTGTTTGCCGGAGAGGACAGCTGCGAACGAAAAGGGCATACCTGCTGTTCGTTAGACGACGTGGAGGACGCAAGAAGCGTTGCACGTCAGCTGGGCATTCCGTATTTCGTGTTCAATTTTACGGAAGATTTCGGCACACAGATCATGGACCGCTTTGTCTGCGCCTATGAAAACGGATTCACCCCGAATCCGTGTATCGACTGTAACCGTTATATGAAGTTCGAAAAGCTGATGAAGCGGGCAAAGGAGCTGGATTACGATTACGTTGTAACCGGACACTATGCCCGAATCGAAGAACAGGACGGAAAGTTCCTCCTAAAAAAAGCCATCGATGAAAAGAAAGACCAGAGCTATGTGCTCTACAGCCTGACGCAGGAGCAGCTTGCACATACGCTGTTCCCCCTGGGCGGCATGACGAAACCGCAGATCCGCGCAATGGCGGAAGAACAGGGACTGATCAATGCGCGCAAGCATGACAGCCAGGATATCTGCTTTGTGCCGGACGGAGATTATGCCGGGTTTATTGAACGTTACACCGGAAAAAGCTTCGAGCCGGGCAATTTCGTAGATCAGGAAGGACATGTGCTGGGGCAGCATAAGGGAATCATCTGCTATACGATCGGACAGCGCAAAGGGCTGGGATTAGCCCTGCATGAGCCGATGTATGTGTGCAGGATCGATCCAAAGACCAATACGATAGTCCTTGGACGCGACCGGGAGCTGTGGTCAAAGGAGCTGACGGCGAAGGATTTCCACTGGATCAGCGGTGAGGTGCCGACGGGTACGCAGCGCGTTAAAGCAAAAATCCGTTACCGTCACCAGGAGCAGTGGGCGAACGCAGAGATTACCGGACCGGACAGCATTCATCTGGTCTTTGACGAGCCCCAGAGAGCAATTACCTGCGGACAGTCGGTTGTACTTTATGATGGCGATGTTGTAGTGGGCGGAGGAACGATCAATGGATTATGTGGTTCTGGATCTGGAATGGAATCAGGCGTCTGATAGCCGCGATGCCCGCAACAGACTGCTTACGTTTGAAATTATTGAGATCGGTGCGGTAAAATTAAACAGCCGGATGGAAATTGTGGATACCTTTGAGGAGCTGATCCGTCCGCAGGTTTATGATACCATGCATCATATTACGGAAAAGCTGATCGGCATTCACATGAAAGACCTCTCCGGATGTCGGACCTTTGATGTCGTGATGAAGGACTTTCTGGCGTGGTGTGGCGAGGATTTCATGTTCGGTACCTGGGGACCGCAGGATCTGACGGAGCTTCAGAAAAATATGCGGTTTTTCGGTATGGAGCCCCTTGGAAAAGGACCTGTCCGGTTCTATGATATTCAGAAGCTGTTTTCCATCGCCTACGAAGATCAGAAGGTGCGAAGGAGCCTGGAATATGCAGTAGATTATCTGCAGATTCCAAAGGATATTCCGTTTCACCGGGCGATCAGCGACGCGGTGTATACCGCACGGGTATTTCAGATGATCAAAGACCCGATTGCATTGCAGCGGGTTTCCTTCGACACGTTCCAGCTGCCGGAAAACCACCGCAGCGAGGTGCATGTCGTATTCGATAATTATGCAAAATATATTTCCCGACCGTTTCCGGATAAGGAGGCGTTGATGGCGGATAAAGAGGTTCTTTCCACCAGATGTTATCTGTGTGCCATCATAACCTTCGTAAAAAAGTCCGCTGGTTCTCGCCAAACGGTAAGCACTATTACAGCCTGTCGTGGTGCGATAAGCACGGTTGGATGAAAGGAAAAATCCGCGTGAAAAAAGCGGAAGATGACATGGTTTACGCCGTCAAGACGACGAAGCTGGTCGGAGAGAAAGAGGTTGCCGCCCTGATGGAGAGAAAAGATCACATCCGCCAGCGGCGTAAGGAGCACAGACACCGCGAAGCGAGGAAAAGCTCGGGAAACGGTGAGGCGGGACGCTGACATCGGAGACACGCCGGGGAGCCCATATAATAAAATAATACGAAAAAACGCCGCAGACCGGTTTCAAAAGAAATGGTCTGCGGCATTTTTGTGCATCCCGTCCTGTGTCTTACGCGAAGGGATCGGTGTAACGGTCGAAGTCGATGATTTCATCTTTGCGGCTGCGGTGTCGTTTCATGATATCGCGGCGCTTGCGATTGCGGCTGTGTCCGATCAGAATGGAACGGATCACCAGAATGACGATCAGGATAACCGCGACAATGCTGACTGCAAGCAAAATTTTACGGACGTTTAAGAAAATAACATTTCCCCCCGGTGTGGAAACTGCGGTCGGAGAAGTTGTGGAAGCGACGGATTCAGACGCTGTAGTGCCAGCCTGCGCGCTCGTGGCGCCCTGTGTGCCGGAGGAACCGTTTGCACTGGAAGCATTCGCATTGCCATCCGTGCCGGAGCTGTCTGTGCTGCTTTGCGCATTAGAAGCGCTGCTTTGTACGCTGTTCGCATCTGCCTTGGAAGAGCCATCCGCTGTTGCGATGGCTGCGCTTTCCGTTTCAGAAACCGGTTCTGCACTGAAATCAAAGGGCGTTATGCTGGAAAAGAGTATCGTCGCGCTGCCGAGATCCTGACCTTCGTAGGAGTAGTGGATGACAGCGGCCTGTCCATTCTTCAGGTTATCATAGCTCAGCTCGGAATCCAGATCGGCAAAGGTGAGCGTATCCGGAAGGAGAACTTTCGCATCCGGGTCGATAGAAAGGATGTTGGACTGATTGAACGTATTTGCGAACAGGTCGCCGTTTTTTACCTGATAGGTGGTGTCTTCTTTGGATGCTGTAACAGAAGAAAAGTTGCTGAAACCGTAATCAAATAAGCTTATCGTATCCTTGAACTGCTGCGGGGACTCCTCCATCATAACGACGCAGATCAGCTTCAGCCCGTCTTTCTGGGCGCAGGAAACGAGGTTAGAGCGAGCGTTTGCGGTGTAGCCGGTCTTACTGCCGACGAGATATTCGTAAGCGTAGGTTTTACCGGGCAGCAGCTTGTTTTTGCTGTTCGGAATCAGATCCTGTGACAGCGTTGCGCTCGCCGGGATTTTGTAGCTTACCGTGTCAGACATGCGGCAAAGCACGTCATCGGAGAAAAACTTTTGCCCGATCAGAGCGAGGTCATGGGTGGAGGTATAGTGATTGTCATCATGCTTGCCATTGGTATTGACGAAATTGGAATCCGTGCAGCCGAGCTCCTTTGCGGTTTGGTTCATTAAATCTACAAACGCTTCCATACTGCCGCTGATATGTTCGCCGATGGCATTGCCGCATTCACTGCCGGAGCCCACCAGCAGACCGTAGAGGGATTGTTCCATCGTGATCGCTTCACCGGCTTTGATGCCGATGTTGGAATCACTTCGCCAGTCGATGCTGTGCACCGCGGTATCGGAATATTCGATCATCTCATTTAATTCGCTGTTCTGACGCGCGATATAGGCAGTCAGAATCTTGGTTGTGCTGGCGGGATAGAGCTTTTCGTGGATATTTTTGGCATAAAGGATTGCACCGCTGTCCGCATCCATCAAAATCGCGGAGCGAGCATTGAGGATCGGACCCTCCGGCCAGTTTTTGATTTCGTTGCTCTCAACCGGGATCGAAAGGTTGGCCTCCGCCAGCGCCTGGTAATCGATGACCTCGGCGCGAGCCGTTAAAACAGCGCCACAAAACAGATTGGCGCCGACTCCAAGTGCTATCATAAAAGAAAAGAAGGATCTTTTCTGGAAAAATTTCATGTAATGTACCGTCCTTTATTGAAAGATAGTAACATCATACACTATTTCCAGACAGATTTTAAGGGCAGAACAGCAAAATTCAAAATTTTTTAAAATTTATACTACAGTTCCCTCGTGGCATCTCGTGGGCAGAATTCCATGCTTGCATGAGAATTTGCCCACGAGATGCCACGAAGGGAGCGCCGCCAAAATGCAAAGCTTCCTTTTTATCTCGAAATATAGTAAAATAAATTGATACCAGGGTCAAAAGGTCTGAGCCCACATGAGCTTGCTCATGGGTGGGAGAAAGACAAAAACCCAATAAAATAATAATGAAAAAATAGTGAGGATAATTCATGAGATTGCGCAATATTACAGGCTGTCGGGAAATGATCGGGGAGAGCGAGTTTGTCGTACACGAACCGGAAACGATGAAAGGAAAGTGGAGAGAAGCGTTTGGCAACGACCATCCGGTTTATGTGGAAATCGGCATGGGCAAGGGACGCTTCCTGATGGATATGGCGCGTCTTTACCCGGAAATCAACTTTATCGGTATCGAAAAATATTCCAGCGTGCTGCTGCGCGCAGTTCAGAAGCTGGAAGAGGAAGAGCTGCCCAACGTTCGTCTGATCCGCATGGATGCAGAAGATCTGGAAAACGTTTTCGCGCAGGGAGAGCTGGATCGCATTTACCTGAATTTTTCCGATCCGTGGCCGAAGGATCGTCACGCAAAAAGACGCCTGGAGTCCAGACAGTTTCTGGCAAGATACGATCAAATCCTGAAAAAAGACGGAACGATCGAGTTTAAGACGGACAACCGCGCCCTGTTTGATTTTGCACTGGAAGAGGTGGAAGCAGCAGGATGGACCTTGAAGGAAAAAACCTTTTGACCTTCACGCGGATGCGCGCTTAAACGAGGGAAACGTCATGACTGAGTATGAGGAACGGTTTTCAGCACAGGGCAATCCGATCTGCAAGTACATTATCAGCCGCTGAATCCCCTGCATAGGAAAAGCCGTTTTCCGATATACATAATAAAAAAGACTCGGACGGACAACGGCATGGAAAGAATGGAACAATTAAAAGCGATGCTTTCCCTGTGTCTGATTTTCGGCGTAGCGTTCTGCCTCGGAAGCGTTGTGGGACATACGGTGCGCGTACGGGATCAGGCGGTGATGGCGCGTCCTGCACAGAAGGACTGGGGACTTTCCTTTCAGGAGGACAACAAACCGCCTGTGGCGGACGAAAATATGGAGCAGCTGGCGCAATATGATGCGTTTTATGCGGAGAATACGACGGAAAAGGTTTTGTATCTGACGTTTGACTGCGGATACGAAAATGGAAACACGCCGGCGATTCTCGACGCATTGAAAAAGCATCATGTGCCGGCGGCTTTTTTTTATTGTAGGGAATTATCTGGAAAAAAATCCCGACCTGGTCAAACGGATGCGGGCGGAGGGACATATCATCGGGAACCACAGCTACCATCATCCGGATATGAGCCAGATGGGAAAAGAAGAGTTTCAGAAGGAGCTGGCGCAGCTGGAAGACCTGTACGAGCAGACAACCGGCGAAAAGATGTCGAAGTTTTATCGCCCGCCCCAGGGTAAATACAGCGACAACAATCTGCAGCTGGCAAAGGAGCTTGGGTATCGGACGATTTTCTGGAGCCTTGCCTATGTGGACTGGAAGCAGGAGGAACAGCCGACCCACGAAGAGGCGATGTCAAAGCTGTTAAAAAGAGTTCATCCGGGAGCGATTGTACTGCTGCACAATACGTCCCGGACGAACGGTGAAATTCTGGATGAGGTTTTAACAAAGTGGGAGGAAATGGGGTATCATTTTGCTTCGCTGGAAGAACTGGTATCCTCCGGCAGCAGGGAAGCACGGAGCTTTTTCTTGACGGATAACCAGGAAAATCCGGTAAAGAGCGCCGCGCCGACCCATGCAGCAGGATCGCAGAAGCAGGCGAGGGGAAAGCTTACAAGCTTCATGGCGATCAGTGCTGTGATCATGCGGGCAAACAGTTCGACTACGCCGCCCATCATCGGCAGGAAGCTGTAGCCGCAGCCCTGCATGATGTTTCGGAAAATAAAAATTGTGGAAAGCGGAATATAAAAGACCGCACACATATAGATATAGGTTTTTGCCCAGGGCATCAGGGAAGCCATATCGATGTCTCCGGAGAAGAACAGGGAAAGCAGCGGGCGCAGGAACAGACCGACGGCAACTGCAGCGAGCAGCGAGTAGATGACGCTGATCAGGAGAGCGGAACGGACGCCCTTTTCCAGACGGTGATAATCGCCCTTGCCGTAGTTCTGACCGCCGTAGCTTGCCATTGTCTGTCCCATCGACATCATGCCCTGTGTTACGAGGTTCTGCACCTTGCTGGCAGCAGTAAAGGCAGCGACTGCTACAGAGCCGAACAGATTGATGGCAGCCTGCATCACCATTGCTCCTGGGATGCAGTAATGGAAAACTGCAGTGCCATTGGAATGCCCATTCTCATCTGATATGCCGTGTCTGATGCGGAAAGTCGCCACTGGGTGCGCTCCGGGCAAAGCACGGGAACGTTCTTATAAATATAGATCAGACACAGTACCGCAGAAACGCCCTGTGAAATATTGGTTGCAATTGCAGCACCTGCCACACCCATATGGAAGCAGAGGATCAGGAGCAGATCGAGCACCACATTCAGACAGGCGGAAAATACAAGGAAAAACAACGGAACCTTACTGTTGCCGATGGCCCGCAGAAGTGAGGAAAACAGGTTATAAAAAATACAGGCAACGACTCCGCTGCAGATCAACATGCTGTAGGTATACGCATCGGCAAAAATATCCTCCGGTGTATTCATAAGGAGAAGCAGAGGCTTCATGGTGCTCAGACCGACCACGGTTATAAGGATTGCGACAAGAACAGAGAGCAGGATACCGTTTGCCACGCTGGCGCGGACGGCTTTTTCATCCTTTGCTCCATAACGCTGTGAGGTCAGGATCGTAAATCCGGCGGTAATGCCCTGTGCAAAACCGATGATCAGAAACATGACTGTGCCGGTGGAGCCCACGGCAGCCAGAGCGTTCGCGCCGACGAAGCGGCCGACGATGATCGTATCGGCCATGTTGTAAAACTGCTGGAAAATATTGCCGACTAACAGTGGCAGGGTAAATTTGAGTATGATGGACAACGGTTTGCCCTGAGTCATATCCTGTTCCATAAAATCCTCCATCGTTTGGGTGTTTTACGGCGCTTATGGGCGCTTTATGTGATTTGTGTAGCAAAAAAGACTGTTGAAATCTCAACAGTCTTTAAAAGTCGAAGCGACGTGATTTGAACACGCGACCTCTGCGTCCCGAACGCAGCGCTCTACCAAACTGAGCCACGCTTCGATTGCTTCATCAAGCCTTATTATCATAACGAATTTTTCTGAAAAAGTCAACTGGAAAATTTAGAAAAAAAGAAAAACTTTTGCAAGCTTTTGCAACTGACAGGTTGCCAGAAATAGAGTATACTGAAAGCGAAAGAACGCAACAGAAAAAAACTTTAACATGACAAAAGGGGACAGATCATGGCAGCTACAGTTTTTCATACCTATGATAATACATTATATGAAAAGGTTTACCAGACCGCTTATCAGGCGGCAGCGGAGCTGATAGAGACCGCCGGGATGAAAGCGGGTCAGATTTTAGTAGTCGGCTGTTCGACCAGTGAAGTTGGCGGGGAGAAAATCGGGACCTATTCCAGTCCGGAGCTGGCGGCAAAGGTCTTTGGCGGAATTTATGCGGCTGTGCAGGAAAAAGGCATTTATCTGGCGGCCCAGTGCTGCGAGCATTTAAACCGTGCACTGATTCTGGAGACAGAAGCGGCAGAAAAGTATGGCTATGAGCCGGTCAATGTTATGCCGCAGCCAAAAGCAGGCGGATCCTTTGCAACAGCGGCATGGCAGGCATTTTGCTGATCCTGTGGCAGTGGAGCATATTGCGGCACATGCAGGAATGGATATCGGAGATACGCTGATCGGGATGCATCTAAAGGATGTGGCGGTTCCGGTCAGACTGTCCATTCGACAGATCGGGGAGGCACATCTGGTATGCGCACGGACGCGGCGGAAATTTGTCGGCGGGGTTCGGGCGGTTTATGACGAAAGATACCTGTAAATAGCATATAGAATAAGG